>Ga0307515_10006223_pt1 | contig 23973 bp, 18 predicted proteins | sample 17_EM_MG_FD_194513 | JGI IMG/M metagenome (GOLD analysis project Ga0307515, IMG submission 194513) | Populus trichocarpa ectomycorrhiza microbial communities from riparian zone in the Pacific Northwest, United States - 17_EM | ecosystem: Host-associated > Plants > Roots > Unclassified | place... | reverse complement strand
CCTCCGCCCACCCCCCCCCCCCCCCCCCCCCGCCACCCCCGGGGGGGGGGGGGGGCCCGTTGGTGCCAGGCAACAAGAAGCAAACAAGCAAAACCACGCCGCCACCATCAGTAATAATCGATGTTCCACAAATTCCTTCAGATACTCAATTTCCAGCGGTTGCTGCGACACTCTCAAAGATGTATTCCGCACACCACACGATACAGCGTATACCTTGGGGATCGGACGTTGAACCTAGCACTGACTACGGTTAGCGTTGTATATGAGACGGTGAGTTGAGGACAATATGCGACTCGACTTGACGAGCTGTGGCGGCCTTTTGCGAGGTAAAATGAATTCCAGAACATACTAAAACATTGTGCAGGGTGCTATCGAGCCTAAGCATACCACTACTAGTGATTCGCATCTTTGGTAGGACTGGTAGCATTTCCCAACTGTACTATGGCGAGGTGACTTTGTACCCCCTCTTATTGTTGATCCAGCCAGCTTCACGAATACTCCCCAGCCTAGGATGTATCCTAGCTCGACCGCCAGCAGGGCGGCGGCGGCGCTTCGCACCCAGCCTTACAGTAGAATACGACTTCCGTATCTTTGGGGGCTATTAAAAGTTAAGCCCGTCCTCAAACTCGTCTTCAGGAAGACACAGTGCTTCGAGCGCGGACACAGGAGATTGATGGCGCTCGGGATCGCGCCAGCGGAGAACTCGGAGGGCTCGCGCACGCCAACGAGGGTCTTGCTGCTGCAGTTCTCTGTGAGTGTGAGAATGCTGGAAATGTCGTATGAGGTATAGGTGGGCCGTGTGGTTAGTGCAGAGAGGACGGGGCGCACGACGCGCGAAAGCACGTGACGTCACAGTTCACTTGCCTCTCAGTCAGTAAGTTCGCACCAAGGAATTCATTGTTCCTCCTCTTCACGCACCAACACCTCCTTCGTCTTGTGCCACCACCCACAAGCAAACTATAGAGTTCGACAAGCAAAACTATCTCCCTCAAATCCTTCTTTCGCTAACTTAAGCAAGATTAATGTTCGATATCCTGGAACCCCATCTCGAGTCATAATCCCGAGTTATCAGTCAAGAAAGTCTAAACCGTCCACCAACTCCGCGATAAATATTTCTCTACCTCTCCATCCCCGATACAACGCCTCTTATACCTTCGAGTCCTTCAGGGTACACTCTTATTTCCTGCCTACTATTTCGGTACAATATAGGGCCGAAGCAGAAGTTGAATACCCCTGAGCTCCTAGTATATAGGACCTTGGGAGCTCAGGCAAGACCACCACCAAGTCCCGGACCCGCGAGGGACGAGATGTCTCGGACTTTACTTAGATCTCGTCTTGTCTCGTCTTGTGCCGAATATTAAGCAAGATGATCCCCGTTAGACACTACCCGTCTCGCCGTCAGTGCTGCAGTTCCTCGTGGACTCGCCGCCTCCTTCACTACTTCTGGTTCTGGTGGCCTCGCCTCTGCCTTCCTGTTTGGCGTAGTCTCGCCACCTCTGCCGCTCGTGGTAGTGCCTGAACACACCAACCAACCCTGAATCGCCCATTAAGGATGCCGTGATCATAGACTTCAAGCTTGTGTTCGAAGAGGGCATTGATAAAATGATCGAGGAAGGCATTAATAAAGACGGCAGTCATCAAGGAAAACGAGTTGCCCGGCAAGCAATCTAGAATCCCAAGCATCGGTACGTGAAGCCTTCCATCACATTCCCTCTATTGCCCGGCTGGCATTGGGAGTATGCGATTTCGTCGTCTTTGGAGCGCTCGGATATCTCTTCAGTACCGAGCCTGTCCAGAGTTTCGTACCAAGATGTTCTGTGATCAGGAATGATCTTGAGGGTCTACTGGTTGCCGGGTATGTGCTTGTTAAATGTACTTTACACGGTATTGGCATGGCTACTATGGGAACAGATTTCGAACAACTATCGGAAGTGGTTGTTGCTCTCACCTGCGATATGTCGACAATCCTTGATGGTGTTATTATGTTTATTCCCCGAGAAAGTCGATCACTTTGTCGACGCGAACTGGAGCTGTATCGCCTCCAAGGATCCAGCATTGGAGACAACATCTGTTGTCTTCGGTGGATTCCACGCGCGCCATGTTTCGGAACTTGAAGGTTCGTCTGGAACTCCACACCTCGGAGTGAGGGAGAGTCGCCGGAGCACTTCCGTCGCCAGCGAGTTTCTTGACATCAATGGTTTGTTGCAGGTTGCTCTGTGTGATGAAGAGGCAGTCGCCTGGGCGAATTCCCAACAACTCGAGGTACGTATTTGCGGTCACATCGGGTACAATATACTGACTATGATTATAGGTCACATTCATCGGGTACGATTAAATCGGTTCAATGTGCCATTATTAAATTTTTTTGTTTTTTTCTTGAAGGCAATTAATTTTATTTGGCTAGCTGATAGGTGTGCAACACCATCTGTCTAGTGCTGCCGCTGCCTGCACCTCACCACAAGCACTTCACCGACCAGTAAGTTTAGGCGAACGGCTGGCAATACCAGCATTATCCGCTGATCAACCACTGAATTCGGAAAGGGGCTCACGGAGAACTGCTGGCTTCCGTTAGATTTGCTCTCATAAACCTGCCGTTAATTCCACTCTTAAGTAGCTCACCAGAAATTAACATCTCCTTCCACCCCCCACCCCATTTACCTCCCCCAACTATGATCCATCTCCGCCCTCTCCGCCCCTACCTCACCACGCTCACATTCTCCTACTCGATCACCCTCTAGCTTCGTGTTCATTAGTGAGTTGGTGAGATTTAGATGAATCTAACTTAACTATCTGCAGAGAAGGCACAAGAAAAGAGGTCGTATAGGAAGGAGTAAGAGGACTGGGAGGATGAGGATGGCGAGTGTTGCAAGAGTAGAGGATGATAACGATGATGAAATTGGCAATTGTGTACGTGGTATGACTACTAGCTTATAAACATGTACGTTGGTCAACTCTTCACGCTAGACGATAAGTACTAGCAACGATGTTACATGCCCGGTGGCAAGTGACTCAGAGTGGCAAAGGGTGGCCAAGCATCAAAAATTTCCCTCATGATTCTCTATAAATCGAGTCTTTATTGATTTCCGCGTGGCTGTGCCTCAAGCTCATTGGTCGCAATTATTCGGCATGTGGCAGTGCACCAGTTTTTGTGGCGTCATCCGCAACACCATCGTGATCTTCCACCATCGTTATTTTCCTTGGACTCGCACGTTATTATTACATGACGTTTTGTTGCCACAAGGGGGAGTGGAGGAGATAGCTGTAGAATAACAGCTAGAGGGAGAGTGAAAGGTGAAAGAGTCAGAATAACCCGCACGTGTGCTCCAATCCTTTCTACTTCTTTACTTGAGATTTGTGAACTTCTTTGTCGACCGCTCAAGTATGCTAACCAAATCTTCATATTATCTCCTGAGCTCAGCGAAGTTCACTTCCTATCGGCGGCAACGCCGCCACCAAGCCTTGTAGATTCTATATTACAGTGAAGAAAAGGGTAAAGACTCGATTTATATACGGAGAATCATGAGGGAAAACTTTGATGCTTCGCCACCCTTTGCCACTCTGTCACTTGCCACCGGATATGTAACAAACGATGTTACGATATGGAAGTTGGGGAGAACCGTGTGCGTGTATTCTATGGTACAGAGAAGAGAGAAGGAGAAAGACTCGAGATATATACAAGAGGCATCGGCCCCTGCAGCAGGACCGTGTATCAAACTTGTAACATCATGTACATTTGTAACAAACGATGTTGCATAAATAGATCTCATACGGGCTGACTGGGCTGGCTCTCATACGGGCTGACGGGGCTGGCTCTCATACGGGCTGACGGGGCTGGCTCTGATACGGGCTGATGGAGATGGATCTGATACGGGCTGACGGAGCTCAGCCGTCCCTACATTTAGATCAGTACGTACGTGCTCGTACCATATATATATGGCCTTGTGGCTCTCTTAGATAGAATCAAGCTTCTAGCAATTAGTATTTCAACAAACGAAAAGACGAGGGAGACGAGTGACCGTATGTGAACCATGAAGTTGCGCTTTCTGCCCGAGCTAGCGCTCGGATGATGTGTAGCTTTTCTCTGCTCAGTGGGTGTTCTGAAGTTTGCTGCATATCTTGGCAATCCTATCAGATAATATATCGCTAAGCGGACTGCAACCAAGACAATAAAGATTCGTAAGGATGAGGAACAGGAGCAGCAGGAGGAGCAGGAGTACCAAGACCGCGAAGCGAACGTCTCTCCGTCGGACTCTCTTCCGTCTAATGATCTCATAGCTCAGCCCGGCTCGTAGTAGTTCCAAAGTGCTATCCGAGCAGTTTCGCCACCCAACCGAACTGAGCGGAATCTGGCCGCTCTGAAGCAGTCTGAGCTGCTTTCTAAGAGTATTGCATTGTGAAACACGATTATGCACATATATACACATACTGTGGGCATGAATGTCAGTACCTCATCTGGCAATAGTCCGTTTACTCCAAATCTACTTTGGCATTCATTTTGGGAAACCCCGCCTTCTACAATCTCATTGCCCTAAGGAGGCGGTGCTGCCTAAGCCGCCAATTAGACTCAATCTATGACAAAGCGATGGCACCGATCACAGCACCAAGATGTGACGAACATTATAATAACTCACCGGAACGAGCCTTATTTTGAGCCGTAGCCTTCTAGCTTGAGCAGCTAGGACTAATCCAGAGCTACCAACGGGTTAAACCGCAATTGGCTGCTCGCAAACTAGTTGTACTGGGCTATTGAGATCACTGCTTCCGTCTGTGGAGGAAATCGAGATTGTATCCCATACCATGCGCGCATTGGCAAGGGAGCCTTAGCGTACTCCCATTTTTAATATCCCTCACAACATACGTGATTCAAGAGAAACGCGATTGCACACAGAAGATGGTATGTAATATTCCAAGTCTGCTATCTGGTATATACCTATCACAGAGTACAACCCAGAGAAGTAATCAACATTGTAAAAGAAGCTAGCAATATCGCTCAAAAACAGGGGGAAAAAAGTTACCCAGGAACCCCACAACCATGATATGTAATAAGAACAACCCAGACTCCTCGTAACCAGAAACAACTCCCAGCCTTTCAAAAATCTCTATCATCTCCAGAATACCGGTTTTCGTTATTTTCGTGAGGCTGTAATTGCGTGAGCGACGTTGCTGTTGTGAAGAGGATGAGACGACTCACTTAGACGAGGTCGGCGCATCGAGCAACTAAGTTATCAAAGATCTCCTCGATAGTAAGGCCGGTTGCGACTGTTGGATCATCATCGTGCATCGAAGCGGGGATATATGTTTCTTCTGGCGCTGCGGGGGCGGAAATGCAGCCCATATTCTCCTGCGTAGGTAGTGGAGACGGAACCTGGGCGACTGGAGACGCAACTTGGGAGGTTAAAGTAACAACCTTACCGACTGGAGGTGCAATCTGGGCAACTGGAGTAGCAACATGGAGAAGTGGAGTAGCCACCTGGGGGGCTGGAATAGCAACCTGTAGAACTGGAGTAGTAACCTTGGCGACTGGAGATGCAACCCGAGCAACAGGATACGAAAAAACCCTTTGACTCTTCAAAGGAGTAATGACTGGCATGGCAGCGATCTTGGTGATATCTGTTTCTTCAGGTGAAGCGACCTTATATTTTTTGTTTGTCCTCCCTGGTATGTGATCCTCGGGGTTCTCGATGGCACCAACATCCGTCTTCCTCTTATTTGGCGAAACTGGCTGCTGAGGCTGCGGGGTTGTCTCCATTTCCAACTGCGGTAGATGTTGGTTGGTCTCTTTCTCCACTAAGGCAGCCGCGGCGGTATTCTCGTGACATATAGCCACCAGAACACGTCGAGAATCGTCTTCCAACCAGCCCCACTCGACCCCCTCAGTGACTGCAGTAATAAGCATATTGCACACGTCGGCGGGAATTAAATCGAACGGCTCCTTCAGAGGATATCCATTAGCTTCGCAAATGGCGTTGACGTAGGCAAGGCGACGAGCCGCAGCCGCAGTGTCTGAGGGGTCGCAGCCGAGTTTCTGCGCTAGTTCAGGGTGGGGTATGGGGAGATTGTTCGGCGTGTTTGCAGGAGGACTAGTAGTTGGTGCTGGGGTTTGGGGAGATGTCTTGTCCAATGATGTATTCTTTGAAGTTGAGGTGGGAGAGAAATGAGAGCTTGGAGTGGATTTATTGCTCTGAAGAGAAGTCTTTGGAGATAAATCTACGTTCGTAGTTTGACTCCAGACATCCCTTGCCCAGAACTTTGGAGGTTGAGAATGTGGTGATGCGGGTTGTGCCATTTTTGGTGGCAAGAATGTTGTACCCGCTGTCGCATCACCGGTGGCAGACCTTGTGCTGCGACGTCGGTTACCACTAGTTGTAGCTGTGGCTGCAGCTGTGGCTTTGGTTGTGGTTTTGGTGGCCCTACCACTGCGGCGCAGATTGGCGGAACCCGGAACACGGTCGGGATCCTGCGTGAGAGCACCTGCCACATCGTAGTTTGAAAGAACAACGGGCTTGGGCTGTCTGCACCCTGGCGCAGGGGTCGAGAGACAATCTACGTATATCGTTAGTCAACCCGCCGGGAATAAGGAGGAAACAGGGCTTACTCAGAAGGTCGGCAATAGTATCAGCGCCATGCGCTTTGATGATGGTGTCGAGCATCTTGTGAAGCCCCGAATTGGGGCCTGAGTATGGGTTATAGTCATGTCTGTCGACAGAAACTTGGTTTTCCATCTGCGCTCTGTCGCTTAGAGATGAAGAGAGCAGCGGGGCTAGGGATAAAGGTGCAGCGGGTCAAATGAAGAATGGGAAGAAATGAAGACGGTCGGAGATGGTGAAGGTGATGGTTGCAGAAGCGTCGATAGATGGTTTGCAAATAAGATGGTGATGGCGGGAGGAGGTTGGTGGGAAGGAGAGAAAGAGAAAGAGCAGTGCAGTAGCCTAGGCGCGGGTTGTGTGTGACTCTAGAATGTGTAGGCAAAGTCGAGTCGAGAGCAGAGAAGCGCGTCGCGGGAGGGTGAATGAGAAGCCTCAACCGCGAACGTCACTCACTTCCGAATCCACACATTCAACAACAACCGCCTTACGCACGCCATTCTAGGCAGCTACAATACAAATACGAATGAACTGCAACTAATTGCCACTTACTGCATATTTTGAGCCGCCTCAAGGGAAACCCGATTTCCCGACCGCTTACCCGCAATCGCCACAACGCGTGACGGTGTCATCGTGGCCGGGGGTAACAAATGTTACCCGATGCTGCAGGGCCGCCATTCAAGGCTCCCTTCCTATTTCAATGAATTCCGGGAGCTGTTGAACGCCAGACCGTTTTAAGGCGGCGATAGCAATGAACAGACTCAAAGGAAACAAGAGCATGTGGTCAGTATGAAGGGAGGGGAGCTAATAATTATCTGCGCATGATCCGCGCGCAGAGAACAAAGGATGAGCCCCGCATCTCTGTCTGGGCGCCAGTCAACCGCCCTAATACCAGCTCCACCAGAAGTGGGGGCGATTTGGGCCCATACGGGCGTTAAACGCTTCTCCATGCTAAAATCGCCGCTTTTCTAGTGGGTGTGTGAGTGAGACTGCTCAGATTAAGGGTTAGGTTTAGACAACCTCGAATGACTGAGAGCCGAAGGTGCTTTCTTCTGTCGAGTATGCCAGCTGCTCTGCTAACGCCGAAGCATGCATACATGACTAGACATACAATGAATTTTTACCCCTCTCGCTCTGAATCTCCCCTCTCATCTATGTGTAAATATGTTGGCCTCGACCTCTCTCAGATTTAAACGGTAAGGGCTAAACACAGCAGAGATGAGAGAGATGTGTTCCTTGATCGGCCCAGTCTATTACTCGTATAATAGTATTGCTGGTATTCCGGAGCGCATCATGGCAAATTCCGAGAACCCACCGGGTGTCTCCAAGATATATGACACCCTTCTTTGCGTTGCTCCCGCCACCCACGCTTGACACTTTAATCCCAGTATTATCAGTCCCTCCTCTGACCTTCTATATACATCTTAAACTACCGAGATCATCCCGACTACGGGACCATCGCTAACAGAAAAACTCTACCACAAAATTGATACTTACGAACGCCAGTTCACTAATTGAGGTCGCACAAACAAAAGAAAAAATCACTATAGAAACGAAAACATGTTAGGCGGTTAAAAGAAGAAAGCACAGTAGCACAATTAATCTAGCTACCTGAATTAGCAAAATGGGTTGTTCAGAAGGGTGCATTCGTGAATCGCCAGCAAATGAAGGAGCGGATATCTTTATTGCATATAAAGGCAGTGGTTTTATTTCTATCAAGAACCCCCCTTACCTAGCTTAAGTTAATATTAACATTTGGTCCACAAGAGAGCTACTTCGGTATATCCTCTATGAAGCTCCCCGAGCTCTCACGGTAATTCCCCTCTCTATCAGTAACAGAGCCATCGACTGAGCAGTCGGAAGCTTGCGGGCCCAATATAGAGGTGTTCTCCCAGACTTATCTTTAGCCGTAGCGTCCGCGCCATATTGCAAGAGCAGCTGAATAACATCGACTTTCCCGTGCATAGTCGCAATAATCAACGCAGTCCGTCCACCCCGATCTACCAGCTCGAGGCCTGCCGTATGCTTGAGTAGAAGTTGAACCATGTGTAGACTGCCGTATTCGGCCGCGAGATGAAGCGCTGTCGTTGATGTCGCAGCCGGTGCTCTCCCAGGATCCGCCCCGTTTTCTAGGAGTAAACGCACCGTTGATAGGTTGTTTTGGACAACTGCTATGTGTAATGCCGTCATGCTTTCGTTCTGAATTACTACTGATAAGTGGTCGACCAGCACGACCATTTGTCCAGACCCTGTGCTTCCCGTCGCCACAGCACCGATGGGCGTGCCGTATTCTAACAGCATCCGTAGAACGCTGATATTGGGTTTCCGCACGTTTACGGCGCAATGTAACGTTGTTTGTCCTTCGTCCGTAACAAGGCTGGGATCAGCGCCATGGTCCAACAACAACCGTACAGTTTCCACAACGTCGTCTCCCTCGCCAACTACCGCGCGATGAAGAGCTCTATATCCGAATATCCCTGGCGTTGACGGATCTGCTCCGGCTTCTAGTAGCCATTTCACCATCTTGTAGTTGTTTTGCGTGGCAGCGACAAATAGGGGTGTCATCTCACTCTGTCGTGAGAGGTAGTTGACGTCGTGCCCCATCTCAACCAGCGACTTGGCTTTACCAATGTCACCGGAGGTTACCGCTTTCAACAGGGCGTCTTTAGAGTGCAGGAGGGAATGGGTTAGGCGGGTCGTGAGAGATGTGCTTCTCTTGATTAGGGGCGGTTGGGAAAACCGGGTGTCTTCAACCGGTGTCTCGAGTGAAGAAACCTCGTGTATGGATATCTGGAGAGATTTGCTTGGGCGGGAGACTGTTGAGTCGGTGTAGCTCGGGGGTGGGAAATCTGGCAAAATGGGTTTGCGACCACGGGGGCGAGTTGGTGATGGTGGTACAAGATAGTTGGCCTTTTTCGCCGGCGACTCGTCATTATTAACATACCTCCCCTCAATCACCACCTCCTTGCCTTTATATCTTCTGTCCCCCAAAACCTCTGCGTCTGAGTCGTTTCCACGGTCACTTCTTTCCTCGAAATCGCCCGACTCGAACGCTTGTTGGAACCACGCAACGATGAATTCCTTTTTCTCTTCGAGCACTAACGCCGGAATGCCTGGTCTGGGTCAACCCGAATAACGAAGGTAAGATTTTTGTCTAAATTATTACCAATATCTTTAAGCTCCCGCCGGAATTGTCGCCATATCTGTCTCTCGTCCGACGACGCGCAGTCGGTAGTAAACGAAGACACAACTGAGCTTTCCCTCAACCCCGACCGATATTCCGAAATGAATTCGTTGAGCTTGTGTTCTAAACGTGATTGGGAACAACTAGGTTGCCATTAGCGCAAAGGGTTTTAATGGATTGGAGAAGCGTACGCCTGGACATTCGTGTTAAATGCCGTGAGCAAAACCGTATGAGACACGATACGATCGCGTAGCGCAGACACCCTATCTTGCGACCACCTCAGCCGGTCAAACGTGCGTTTACTGTGGGACCCAAGGCTATTGAACTTCTGCAACAGGTCCTCGAGATCCTTTAAAACACTACGGCAACCCGCCGTAAGATCCTCCAGGTGTATCCTTCTCTCTGCGCTGAGTTCGCTCCCCAACTCCGCTACGAGCTCATCCGTTTCTTTTAGCACGATATGCAGACAACTAACTTCTCCAGAAATGTCCTGGAAGTCCTTCGGGGCGCCTTTGCACGACTTGTATATCATCCACGCTTGCTGGGCGAGCACGATGATGTCGCCGGTGCTGCCGCCGAAGCTCATGGTTGGGTGTGCAGATGGTGGGGTGCGATCGGTCGATGGCGAGGAAGAGTCCTGGGAATTGCGAAAGCGGACTCTTATCGATTGTGGGTACCACCCAATTGGAAAGTTCCGGTGAGTGCTCTCAGCCGCTTCATGTCGCACCAGATGCTTGGTTCGCCCTAATACCTACAGCCGAGGCGACTGGAGAGAGAGGTTGTGATTAGTGTACGCTTTGGGCTGCGCTAGGCTATGCTCATAGATCGGACAAATGGTGGGCCTCACTAACTTTCACAAACTCTCACCCATAATTTGAATCACGACTCTTACATAACATCCATATTCAGTTGAACACAAATCTCTCCAGAGTTACTCGAATTGTTATAGATATAGATGTGACTTTTGTAAATTCGTTCAAAACCCTTACAGAGCGGGCGGCTGATTATTTGTTTATGGGCTCAAAATTAAAAGCTATCAGGTTTGAATAATGAAAATCATGTAGAGTATATGGCCGTGCGAACGCGAAACCTAATGCACAACGAACTGCGAAACCTCTCAACCCCAATCTCCATTTCCAATTAAAACCCCAACAAATCCCTTGCATGCTTCTCCACATCCTCCTTACTCCTTCCATTCAACAGACTGTCAACAATCCTCGCCGTCTTTTCTTCTATAAGTCTCCGCTCCTCCTGCATATCACCCATCTTCTCTTTCAACCACAAACACACTGTAGCAGTTGCCCATAGCGTCTCCTCGCCTGATGGTAGTTTACACTTCTCTACCCCTAGGGCCTCAATCACTGTCTTTGAAAACCTAAAAGACCCATCGAATGCCTGCTCGCAAGTGAGTGCGGATAAAACAGCTGAGTGATCGTTGAGGTCTAGGGTAGTGTCGCATTGATCATGGCTGCAACTCTCCGCGAATTCCATTGCCATATAATTGTGAGGTGAACACATCAACCCAGGAGAGGACAACTGCTGAGTGCACGACTGAAAAGCATGAGACTGTTGCATCATTTGTATTTCTTGCATCTGTCTCTGGTATACCTGGGCCCGGAAATCTTCCAGTATCGGCGACTGGACGGAGGGCCCGGGTACGGAATTCAAACTCTGTGCAGTCACTGTACACGCGCCCGTCCCACTCAACCCTATATAAGCAGTGGCCGAAGTAGCAGGCAAGCCACAGAAGACTAGGGCATTACGGAACAATACTGCTGTAGGGCCGGTGCATTTGGGTTTATACCGTGCGCCTCTCGACGAGCAGAGGCAAAAGAAACATTCCGTATCTTGGCCCGCTTCCGAAATCGATCAGTATTGGAACTGTGGAGGACTGGCCTCGACCGCCCCCTACATGAGGGGGCGACTGGCCAATAAGTAGCACAATCTACTTTTCGTCGACGGTTACAAATGAGGTCAATCGGCTTGCCAGTTGGAAACGCAAGCCAACGTGCGTGGCGTGGGTACCTATCGCTTCCTTGGACAAGATATGCTCTGGAATCCGGCCCTCAGATAGGTCTTGATGATGTAAGTGGCTGTAGATACTGCGCATGCTGAAGCACGGCTTCGAGAGCGCAAGTACAGGGATAGTTGTGATAATCTTCTCCTTGTTGTAGGTACCGGTGAGATGGATTTCTTTGGGTGGAGGCGAGGGGAAAGTGAAATATACGCTGGATCGCACTCCATGAAACATTGGTGGAGGGATCTGAAACGGACTTTGCAGGACCACCAGGTTGCCGGATGATTCAAGCTCTTTCTTTCCCTCCCAGTCGATGGCCCAATCTTCGATATGCGGAGTCAAAGCTGCCTTGAGCATGCGGATCACTTTCTTATGGCAGCGCTCACCGGGTTGCACGGTCTGCGCATATCCCCTCCCGGCTCTAGCGATGCTCTCGACGGTGGAGTGGATGACTGTTTCTGCGATGCCGAGAGTAAAGAATCGTACTTTCTCCGCCGCCGCGGATTCGACGTAATTGGCGAAATACTTGTTGTCAAAGACTTTGCCGTCAGTCAGAAACAAGACCTCGAAGTTGGACCCCGGAATGCGCTGATCAGTAGTGGCTTTGAGAGGAGCTAGCATTTCCGTTCCACCGTAGCCGGCAGACATCTCGTTGGCATGGTCCTGAGAAACCTTCAGGGTCTCAGCGGAGTAAGGCATGCTCGGTGGAAACAAAAAGCTGAAACTACTGCCCAAGGAACAAAGGTTAAAATTAATCCCAGGCGTAAGTGACGCAAGGAAAAGAAGTAGTGAGGATTTAACGGCTTCGATCCTGTTGCCTCTCATAGAGCCCGAGCACTCTACAACAAAGACGATCTCGGGAGTCTGAGAAGGTATGTTAAGAACTTTCGGTATCAAGCTATCCATGAGGTTGGTGGTATAAGCTTCGACTGGGTCCGGAGCAGCGATAGCACGGGGTTTGTCGAGATTCTCCGCAGACAGGGTGAAGACAAAATCCTTGTCCAGTCCGGCAGGGCTTGAGGTTCGGGGCATAGCGAGTTCTGCACTCGCTTTCTTTGGGTCCAGCTCAGTTGTCTCGGGATCTCTATGGTGTGCGCCGATTTAACCATGATGGGGTGACTGGGGCTTCGGAGTGACTTGATATTACCAGCCATACCCACGTCCACAACCAAAGCCGGCCATTTTCCTGCATCTCTATTGGTAATGAACACGACGCTAACTGCCTTCTAGCGCCCTCTAGATTGACCTCCTCAGGCGGAATCCCATATCTCGGCGCGATCACTATCGGCACAACCAACTTAACGGCATCATCTGTCCCGGTTTCCGTCTTCGTTTTCAACTCATGAACAATCTTTAGGACAATGGCAACAACAGCACCAGCGGGTACATTTCCAATGGAAGTAGTCCACACATCGTCAGCGTTGTCCTCCAGAAATGCCGCCGACTTTCCCTTCAGCTTTAGCAGCTTCAAAGATTTTCTTGTCCTGCGCCTTCTCTTGGGCAATGCCGGTGGTCGTCCTGGTGTTGATACGGACGGTGAATGACGCGATTGCCGAAGACTCGTAGAGCGGAAATGTGTAGACGCATTCGTTCTGGTCGCTGGAACCAAGAGGATTGTAGAAGATCTGGGTGAGTGTGTTGATGGTGGTGAGGTTGACGATGGAGCAATTGAGGTGGGTGGAAATAAGATGAAGCTGAGCGGATTCGTGCGAAATGGAGGAGCGAAGGGAGACGACGTGCATCTGGAGGGTGGCGGGACTTGCTTCCGCTTCGGTGGTTTGATAACTAGCAAGAAGGTTAAACCTGCGTGCTCCCCGCAATTAAGATATGAAGTTTCTATCCACTATAAGGCGGGGTTTAAGGCTTTCATAGGTGTTACTCAAACGTGACGCCGCACTCATACATGACTCTTCGATATTTTTAATTTTCAGCTGAGTGACTCGGTAATCCCATAATTTTGTTTGGGGGCTATGTTATAAGCAGCACCCATTAATTAACCGACTTAAGTACTCTACTCGAGATAGGATTTAATACCAGAAAATGGTGAGTGCGCAGAAAATTTACTGTTTCTGGTAAACATTTCGGAGCGTTTTACGAATAATGTACTCTATGAGGTGTTCTTAGTGTACCACACTCCGAAACTAGTGTTCTCGATTTCCCTTACGGTGGTTGCTAGCCAGAAATGGGGTGTCCCACTGTACGACTAGGTCCCATTGTACGACTAGAGCCGCATCACATGAGGGTCTGGCGCGAGATAACTGCGCGCCACTCCTGACAGGAAGCTCATTCAAAAAATTTGCGCGCAACTAACTGGCGCAAACGACATGGGACTATAGCGTGCATATCTAATATTTAGTACACCCATTCATTCAATAATAAGTTCAGGTTTCATGGTAGCTATAGGTAGTTATGAATTGTACTTTAGTACTCCGCGTCTATCAGTACGCGAAGTGTTTTAGACATCTTGACACTGGCCATTCAATCAGAATAAACTCAGACTCTACTTATATCCAAAGATATCGTAGTGCAGAAGAGCGGTGTTTTAATAATTCTTTCTATTGTTACTATCGAGATGGTTTCTTGATTCCAATTTCTCCGCATCTCTGGCCTACCTGGTACCGATACACATCAATTGCAATGTTTCCCCACCTGCTTTTTTCATCGTTTATACAATTCACACCAACAAAGGAAATAAATTAAAAAAATACAAAAATAGCATTAAAGATATGTAGTATGAGTACTATCCCACAGTATTAACTACACGTAGCTGTATTCGATACATGCACCCTTAACTCACGCCCTGACTCGCTCAACTCCGGTACCAATCCCAGCAACTCGATACCTACCAACCCCAGCAGCACATCCACTCCAAGGGCGATCATCTGGTAATCCTCACATCTGTCAATGTACTCGCATGGATTCGTGAGCTGTATAGGAGCTTCGAACTCCCGCCGTAAAATCTCCTCTGCGCGCTGGATACGGTGTTTTACTTCAGCCTCACTGTCGGCGAGCTCACTTAACGAAGCTTCGAGTCGTAGCATGACGTCTTGTGGGCTATTGGATCGGTGAATGGGGACGTGGGTTTGCGTGGTATGATGTTGTGCAGTCGAGGCGGATGATATGTCATTGACGGTGGAAATGTGTGGTTGGAAAAATCTAACACCAGGAACGACGAAATTTTGGTTGGGAGGAGACATGAGAGAGCTGTAATTCAACTCAGCCCTCTGGAGAGCGGCAGCTGGAATGCCGTGGTGCTGCAGTGGGCTCTGGAATTGGTTCGTGGAGGTCACACTACTTTGGATAGGCGGTCGAAGTGGCTGAACTGTCGGCAACATGTGTACACCGCCAGCGTTTGGTGCGACGAGAGGTGTTCGAACTACTATAGCGTATCTGCATGGATACCACGGATGACAGGAATGTTTGGGAGTTGTTGAGTCCGAGATGTCTTGGGTGCCGCCAAATATCCGTGCTTTCTAGCTCAACGGTCGGGTTAGTTCAGTCCTGGTACTTTATGGGATGAACGAACATTTTCCGATGCAAAGTCAATGACACTCCGAACCGAGTTGTCGACCATACGGCCAACTTCGCCGAATCTTGATCTTATAATGAATTTGTCTTTATTACTTTTGGATATTCCGAATTCTGAAGATTTCGTCGGATGAAGTGAGACTACGGAAGCCGGATCTACCCAGCCGCTTCCGTCGATGGCACCAGCCAGCATTTCGAACATGAGCTATCAGAGTATATATTAGCACAGATCTCCACTACAGCATCCATACATGATGAAGAAGTCTACCTCAGCGCTCGGGGGCCTGAATTTCCCTTGTGCAATTTTCTCCCATAAGTTAACATTAAAGCCAATAAAGTTATTGCCTTGTGCGCCATGTCTTTCCAACAGATTTATTGTTTCCTCTGCTCTCGCACAACGATCTGCTGCCAACTTTCTCTCACCCGCGAGCCCAGCCCCCGAATTTAGCTGCTCTTCATCCCGAAGCGCCTTCAGCCGTTTCTGAGCAGAGCTCAGAGGCCGAGAGAGGCCGGCATTCACATCAGCGCCCGCCTCGATTAGAATACGACAGCACTCCGCGCTACCGTTTATGGCTGCTATTCCAATTACCGATACGCCTAGCCTATCAAGGCTATTCAGACAACTCCTATCGTGCAGCATGCTGAGTATATACTTCAAGATTTCAGCCATGTGGCGACCGGAACGATATGATGCCCAGATATTAAACGCAACTGGATACAGCAAATTTGCACCCAAACCTGGAAACCCGATGAAATTTATATGTCCATATCCATGATTTGGCAAGTATTCCAAAAGGTATTTGAGGCGAGATATCGGCGTTTCTGGCCATACTGTGAGTAGGATGAATGCAGGGGTTTTCCCGCCGCCATGGCCAATTCCTAGAAGGATATCCTTATTCGCACCCCTCTGAAGTAAAAGGTTTGCGTAATCATACATCCCATTCATTAATGCAATGCAAAACGGCGTATAATAGACTTCGGGGGTTCTTGCGTCAGCGGGCCAGCCCATCTCGATTAGTCGAGTTGCAAATGCAAGGTTTCGTTGATGAGTAACAGCACACACTTGTAAAGCAGTAAGTGCTGGTCCGGCGAGAGTATTAATGTTCATATGCGGGAGTCCAATATTAGCTTCAGTAAGGACTTCAAAGGCCTCGTAGAAACCAGCTTCTATGACGAAATATAACCAGAATGTATCAATCATATCCTGCCTCTCCTTAGGGATTAGGTTTTCGAGTAAGTATCGCAGTAATATTGAATTGTTGTGCAGAATTGTACACATAACAATCGATGATCTTTCTTCTTTAGATAAGTTACCCATAGTAAGCAAACAGCAGAAAGCTTTGAGCATGTCGGCCTCCCTACAGTGACTATCGCGGTGAAGAAGCCGCGGAATGAGAAAGGGGCCAGTCATGCAGGCCATAATCGCAGCCGGAAAGACATTATATGAAGAAGTCCTGCGAGCGGTGATCCAATGTTGCAAAAGCTCCAAGACGTCGGGAAAGTGTAACGTTGCAGCGAGCAGAACAGCCCGATCTACGTTCTCGGACTGGGGATCTGGATCTAGCTTCGTGAGAACTCGTACAGCGGATGTATTTCGCTGCCAAACTGCCCAGTGTAACGGCGTCCCACGAATGTCCCCGTTCAGTATGTCGACATTATCCATATCTTCCCAGTGGTTTAAGACTGCGCCATTACCCAGAAGGCGAACTGCTATATCTTCCATTTGTTCTTCATTTTGGAATGAAACTAACCAGTGAAGAGCCGATGGACTGTTATCATTGTGCAGAACCAAGACTCCCTTCTCAAGCAGACGTTTGCATTCCGTATAGTTCCCATTGCGACAATGCTCTAAGAGAAATCCCGCGTTTTCGTTTACCTGGTTCATGTCGGTGGTGATATTTATTGTAGCAAACAACTGATCGAACTCGGTACCATGATCCGTTGGTGGTACTGTTCCCAGATGGGGGCTTTCAGGGTTCAAATCAACAGTTCCACGATGCTCAAGATTACATCCCGCCCGAATTTTAAATGTACTATCCAGACCCTGGCGAAGTCGGAGTAAGCGATTCGGAAAATGGGTCTGGAGACTTTCGATGGCAATGGAGGACCCATCTGCTGCAGCATCTTCCAGCCACTCAATTGCAATCTCTTCTGGAATCGGTTGGTCGAAGACTTGGTGGAAACGAAATGCAAGCCCGCGATGAAATTTCGATCCTAGTTCACACGCTCGAACCAACCATTTACTGGCCTCGTCCATTTCCTTCTTGCCAGCCTGAAATTGAGGATCAATTGCAAATTGGAAGCGCAGTTGGCAAGCCAAAATCGCAATTTCACTGTCAGAATCCAATAATGAGGCCAGTTCCTGCAACATGGTGCGCCACGCACACTGATTCATCATACGGTAGGAAAATTGGTTGTCGAGATTTTCCCAAATATCGAGCTAAAGTCGTAGCAGTTAGCCACTCGAAACAAAAAATTTATATTAAACTCACATTTACCAAAACCTTATGTGGGTCCTCAAGATCCCAATACTCTACGTCCGGGATTATATTTTCTACCTCTCTTTTATAGGTCTCGTTAGCCTTTTCAATAATTTCTTCTAGGGCTGTAAAGATTTGAGCACGTACCCATCCTCATTTGATAGGGCGGATATTGCCGCTTTCAAGTCCCGATTTGCGGGGTCTTTACAGACAGTGGAACGAATGACTTTGCCGCCATAGCTCATAGCCATATCCTTTCGGGCAGAAGAGAGGATCGTCCAAACCGCAAATTCCGGGAAATCCTCCCCCAATTTAGCCTGAGTGACAAACTCTTCAAGTCCAAGTGCCCCGTGTACGTTCCCGTGTTCGGAGCGGAGCAAGTCGAATGGATTTGCCTCACTGAGCAATGAGCGCCACACCATTAATCCTAAGGAGTACACATCTGTGAGCGCTAGGCCCATTATTGAGAGCCCTTGCTTCGCTTCCGGAGCACTCCACAACCAAGTACCGCCTGGGAGAAAATGAACGTCGTCAACTGCAGGATTGATCACTGCTAGGCCGAAGTCGGACAGCTTGGCCACAAAATTTCGACATCCATTCCGACAAATTAGTACATTCTCCGACTTCATATCGCCGTGGATGATATTACACTGGTGAAGCGTATCAAGACCAAGCGCTACGTCAAGTAATAGCCGGCGGAGTAGGTCGGGGGTCATATCTTTTGAGTTTTGTTGAAAGTCATGTAGTGTACCGTATTCAGAACATTCCATTACCAGAACAGGCCAAGCGACTTGGGGATCATCGTAATCTTGTTCGAAGTCGAAACCGAGAAGGCTGATGATGTTCTCATGGTTTGACAACGACGGATGACATAACACTCTGAGCTCTCGCAGTACAGCTTGGTACAAGTCATGGCGATTAGTTTCATGCGACCGGTTGGGAACTTTGATGCATAAAACCTCCGTTCCTGTCGGAACATTGCCAAGCCCTTTGTCGGGTGCTAAATTCAAGGCTGAGAGAGGGCAACCATACACTCGAAAGTGATGACCGACACCGATGACCGGCTTGTTGCCACTCCAGTACATATTGATCAACATGTGCTTGGGCGAGAGGAAATCGGGTCTTTCATGAAGCCTCAAATATATGCTCATGATGCTCACGAAAGAAGGCATCACAACGGATGGGTGCTGCTCGTGCGGCTGACGCTGTCGTGGATTTGAAAATATTCCCCATTCCAAACCCGTTTGCGAGGAAAGAACCGACTGTGCTGCGAATACGCCCGGAAGTCTAGATCTGGTGAAGTCCATTTTTCATTTACCGTGTGTATGAGGGGGTGCGAAGTTTGAAGGGCTGTAGGTGGGTGCTGTGAGGTTCTGGATGAATAGGGCGGGTCAAAATTGCTTTTTCTTCAGCTGGTATACCCCGCATAGGGATCGCGATGGAGATCTATCTTCTGAATGATATTTCAAACACGAAACCCCAAAAGAAGCCTTCTTTCTTGAAACCGTACGAGACTACAGAAATTTGGCTACCTTTCTTTCAAACGGCTACAATGACCGGTCCTTTCGAAACGGCGGGCCTTACAATTGCGGGCCTAAATCTTCCGGCCCAACTTTTTAGTACTTGCGTCCTTGCCTATACTACCTTGTCGGGCATCAAAGAGATTGGTCGCTCTTCCGGGACACTTTTCTGGCTACTTAAGGTACAGGAGACGCGATTTTTGGTTTGGGGTCAAAGTATGGATATTTATGGTCGCGGATTGAGCGAGGATGCACTTGGGAGACCAGTTTACGAGATGATCGTAGCAGCGCTTGTTCAGATATGCTCGCTACTGGAGGATTCTGACAAGCTGTGTGCACGCTACGGTGTTCAGCAGGGCCCAGATATACAGACGGACGCAACACAGCAGTCTATATTCGATCAGGAAGTCCGTAGGCAGTCGACGGTTGTGTTTCGGGTGCAAAAGAGCTGCTCACTATTACGGAAAGTATGCTGGTTTGTACAGGATCGTGCGAAATTCGCTGATCTAGTGAACGAACTCACGGCGTTCAATGACGGGCTGTATCAACTCCGCCCAGTTAATGTCGGTGAATCTCTCACTGTTACCATAAATGCGGAAATGCTGGCGCGGGCCATGCTCGAGGACGGTTATCCGGGTGTACAGGCGCTGATGCAGGCAACTATTGGGGGCGGTGGATCGGGGAGTGGGAGGTTAGCAAGTGGAGCGAGCTCGGTACTGGGCCAAATGGCATCCGCCCGCAATGCAGCCCAGCGCAGCGAAGTTTTCAGTTCCGGATCACTCTCCCAACACCTATTAATCGATATCCGTCAACTGCATCTGCTAACTTCCATCCCAAACGACACTCCCAATCGTCGGTCATGGGCAACCCTTTCTCTCCATTCTCAACCCCCTACAACAGGGAACAATAGCTGCACTGTCACCATTGAATGGCGTTCTTATGACCCAAAGACGGTCTTCGGGTTGCAGAAAGAAGCCCTCCAAGAACGAATTGAGGGGTTGGTCAATATGCTCCGACATGAGCCAAAACCACCAGGCTTTCGAGTCCTAGATTGCGTAGGATACTTCGAAGATAACTCAAATCCTAGGTTCGGACTCGTGTTTCGATTCCCACAAAGTCCCAATCAATCGAGCCAGCAGCGCGCAGTCACGTTGTATCAAGGATTGTTAGGGCCGCTGTCAGTTCCTTACCTTGGAAAGCGCTTCCATCTAGCATTGACCCTGGCTAAGTCGCTGTACGAATTGCATGCCTGTGGATGGCTTCACAAGTGCATTAGTTCTCACAACATCTTGTTTCTCGAGGACAACATCGACCCCGCCAACCCTGCGAGGCAGAGGCCTCCAGTCCTCTCGCTAGACAGCCCTTACTTCTCCGGGTTTGCACTGTCTCGACCTGACGACCCTAATACACATTCATCACAGAGTGCTGTCGAAGAACAAATCGGGATTTACCGGCACCCGGACGTCTATAATCCATCCGGCGCGATATCTCGTTACTCGGTTTTGCATGATATATACAGTTTGGGCACCTTGTTGATCGAGATTGGCACCTGGGAGCGTCTTCGCAACTTTATTGGGAGCAGTCCATATTCAAGACATGATCTAAGACGCAGTCTTCTAAGCAAAGTTGTCCCCATGCTCGGACCGGCTATGGGGGAAAAATACATGACGGCGGTTCGAAAGTGTCTCGATGGCGAATTTGATGGAATACGCGGATGCTGGGAAAATCCTTCGCCCGTGCGGGCCGCGCAGGATCAGGAGGATTACAATTCCAACTTGCTGAGGTGTTTCTATTGGGAGGTGGTAAAACCGCTAGGAGAATGTCACGTCTGAACTACAGGTGTTAGAAGGTGCTACGTATGGCGGAAAGTTTTTGCTTTGGTGTGTTAGGTATGTGAGAGGTGCAGGAATGATGCAGGGAGATGATATTGTAGCAAAATGTCTCATCTGACGAAGTTGAAAATTTCAAACGCATGCGAGTATTTGACCGCCCTAGCAATCTAGCGGACAGGCTGTTCTTATTCTGACCCATTATTCACTGTGAGTAGCCAAACATCTAGCATACATAATGTTTGTCTTAGCATAAATACCCAGCCCCATAAACCATCCCACCACGCTCCTCTTACGCCCTATATTCTCCGTAATCCGCGAGGCTTGCTGTCGTGGTTGACGGTGTTGGGGGACCGCCGGACGAAGTATCGGAGTTAATCTCGAATTCTAGCGATCCATCTCCCTCATTTTCAACATCTAAGTCTTCGTTGCAGGTGAGCCTATGCAAAGGCCTACAAAACGGTTAGAAAGCAGGTTCTGTATATTCGAAGGACACGGACAAGAAGACCCAATTTCGAAGCCTGCTATCTTCGGTCGAGTTGGAATCGACAGCAAGATCGTTCTCAGTTTTAGCTTCTGTCTGAATCTCTTCCAGAGCACCACCTTTTCTACTTCGTATGATCCAATGCCCACCTAAACTAACCTCAGGATGCCATAAGCCGTTTAGACATGTCCACCCACTAGAGCACAATTCCCTGTCATATGATTCCTTCATAGTAGCACTGCTGAGGTCATGAAGAGCCTCACGGCAGAGAATTGCTCCCGTAAGTCTATTTTCGATGATCCACTCCACCGTCTCCAGATCTTTGCAGTTGTTGGTATCAGCTCGAGATAGCCGGGCGGAAAATTGCCACTGCAGACTCCAGCCCTCACTGTATTGGTAACGAGAGGATGGGCTAGGTGGTATCACAGCAACTGGCCTATCCCCAAGGCCGGTGTGGCTGAGAACGTGGCCAGTAGCAAGGTTTCTGATCTGGGTCCAACCGGCAGGAATTGCGACCACGGGGACGATGAATTCCCAGAGCTGCGAGCTCTTGCGATCTTTAGGGTACCAGGTCTCGAGGGGCCAGCCGTTGTGGGCGGCACCCGTATCCAGCGCGACATCGCCACACCTACTTGTATTAACGATACTATAGTACACCCTACGACACCGCAGAGAATTAACAGCCCATCATCAATACTAGAAAAAGCTCTCTATGTAGGATGTTACCTACGCTTTCCCGTCCATGACTCTACGAATCTCCCACATTTGCTTTTCACTCCCGATGTCTCTATCTTCAATAATCAATCCTACCCCGACACCACGACCCCTCACACTGTTATCTCGCTGGAGGGCTTTCCCGGTTCGGATGTTTGTGATTGAATAAACGTCCGTCCCTTCTTCGCCTGGTTCGGGCTCGACCCACCATATCTGGCGATCGCGGTGTACATTCTCGTCTCGACCGTGCAAGTTCACTTTATGAAAATCATGCTCTGAGTCGCCGACGACGTGGAGGAGCTTGTAATGATATGTGTTCCGAATTAGATAGGCGCCCGTAGTAATTCGGTTCATAATTCGCGAAGCAGTCAAGAGAGATAGGTTGATGTGCTGCGCAAGGTGAAAATATTGGGATAGGGACGAAGAGGCGCTTGGCTACACGAAGGATAAGACGGGGCATTTAACCACAGGACTTACTCGGCGGTTTCACAATCAGAAAGTAAAAATAGCATTCTGCATATATAACCCGAGAATATGGCCTCTGTTTTGGTGGTTCAGATTCCAGGGATACGCTATGTGCGGGGTAGTTACCGTAATATCTCGATAAGGCACGTTCAGTTAGCGTTTGTTTAATTGCTGTAAATGGAAATTCCTCGAAAGCTAAACTAAACCAGATAACCATAGTTACTTGTTTAGGCAAGCTAATCTCCGTATATAGCACACTAACTCGGGGGTGTACCTCTTAGTTGGGATTTTACAGTATTGGGGGAATAGTATTCTCGTGCCTAGACTTATTCACTGAGCGAGGTGAAAGAATTTCTGATATACGAGAGCAGGGAAACAGGATCTTTGCGGCTGATAGAAATTAATTTTGGCGTTATCGGAGCGGACAGCGGGGCTAAAATAAGGGGTGTATGTGATACGACATCAACGAGATCGATGAAATTTTGATGATCAGATAAGGATAACGGGGGCAAGCGCAAGAGAGCGTTGGGTTAGCGCGTTGATGGAATTGACTTCTTTGACTTCACCTCAACGCAGATAAATTTCACAGACATCTCCTTCGCCTGGTCTACCAGATATCAGATCAACACTTATTATCGCCGCCAAAAAATGCATTGCAGATTTAATTTCTTATCCGCTACAAGGTTGGAAATGAGCATTGTTGTAACACAAAAGTTTGTTTCTCCAATTGCATATACTACCGTCCCGATTCTTAATCCTTTGTATTCTCAAAGGTATACTGTTCCATCTGATTATGTTCAATTTGGCCGTGTTCTACGAGCTCTACAGAGCAACACACTTGCTCTGAAAACCAGCCGCACTTCAGCCGCGGGCTACCGAACTACATACCGGTAGGTTAGTCTTTGAAGAAGCAACATAAGCAACAGCCCTGTATCTAGCCAACGCCTGCACGAAAAATTCTGTTGCATGATCAGCCCCAGTTTCCACGGACGCACAAAAGTATGCAATACGCAACATATAGCACGCCGCAAGCCTCTCCATGAGATGTGGTGAGGGAAAATTAACGTTCTACTCGTCGGTTCAACAAGTTATCGGACACGTACTAACCCTAACCGGTTAGTACGTGTCCTATAACTTGTTGAACCGACGAGTAACAACCACAAGGTAG
>Ga0307515_10006222_pt1 | contig 23979 bp, 9 predicted proteins | sample 17_EM_MG_FD_194513 | JGI IMG/M metagenome (GOLD analysis project Ga0307515, IMG submission 194513) | Populus trichocarpa ectomycorrhiza microbial communities from riparian zone in the Pacific Northwest, United States - 17_EM | ecosystem: Host-associated > Plants > Roots > Unclassified | place... | reverse complement strand
TGGGGAATAATAAGGCAGTATTAGGAATGCCTTAGTTATAGAAATATAATCTAAAGATTAATTGGGTTATAGGTTAGGTCAATATTAGAGATACTTAACGCCGCAAGATATAATAATAAGCTAAGTTAGTATAGTACTAAGTAGGGGTAACCTATAAAGAAACCGAGAAAGGGTTAAGCTATATACTAAAGAGATACTATAAGTATGGTAAGAAACTATAATTACCGGAAAGTAAAAAGTTATTAGAGTATGCAGTATAGGATTATAAAATAGAATTAGAACTAGGAATAAGTCTAAGGTTCTTTCTAATCTATAAGCTTACTAAAGAAGAAGGTAGAGCATTAAAAGAGTTTATCTAGGAGAACTTATAAAAGGGATATATTAGGCCATTATAATTATTAGCGAGTTATCCAGTACTGTTTATATAAAAGAAAAATGGTAAGCTAAGGCTGTATATCAACTATAAACAGTTAAATAGTATTACTAAAAAGGATAGGTATCCTTTACCCTTAATTAGCGAAATTTAAGATAGGATAGGTAATGCGTAAATCTTTACGAAGATAGATCTAAGATAGGCGTACCATTAAATTAGAATTAAGGAAGGCGATAAATAAAAGGCAGCCTTTAGGTTAAAGGAAGGACTATATAAACCATTAGTTATATAATTCGGGCTTATAAATATACTAGCAATGTTTTAGAAGCGAATTAATAATATATTAGGAGAATACTTAGATGAATTTGTTATAGTATACCTTAACGATATTATCATCTACTTAATAACTAAGGAAGAATATGGAGAACACGTTAAATAGGTCTTAAGGAGACTATAAGAAGAACAGATGCTAGTAGTAATTAAGAAATATAAGTTCTTTACTAGGAAGACCAATTTTATTAGATTTATTATTAAACTAGGCCAACTTAGTATAGATCTAAAGAAGATTAAGGCTATAGTGAATTAGTAGGAACTAAAGAATATTACGTAACTAAGATTATTTCTAGGGTTTTGCAATTACTATAGAAGGTTTATAGCGTAATGGTTAAAAGATATTAAGCCATTTACGCGGTTAATAAAGAAAGAAGAACTATAGGTATGGGGGAAGGAATAATAAGAATTATTTAAGGAAGTTAAAAGGTTATTTACCCAAGAACTAGTTCTTAAGATCTATTAACTAGGACTAGAGATAGTTATAGAAATAGATATATTAGACTTTACACTAGGGGCTTACTTTATATAAAAGTATCTAGATAGATAGCACCTAGTGGCATACTATAGTTGGAAGATAATACTACTAGAGTTAAACTATAACATCTATAACAAGGAGTTGTTAGGTATAGTCACAGCACTAAAGAAATAAAAAGCATTCTTATAAGGCACCAAGAGACTATTTATAGTTAAGATAGATTATAAGAACTTAATAGGATTCCTAATAACAAAGGAACTTAACTAAAAATAGGTTAGATGGGTAGAGATACTTATAGAATACTATTTTAAGATTTAATATATTAAGGGTATAGATAACATAAAAGCAGACACGTTAAGTTAAAAGGCTAAACTATAAAATAATAAAAAGCTATTAGGGGCTTTATTACAAAAAGATATAGATAGATTAATTAGATATAATTATCCAAAAATTATAGCAACTTAAGAAGAACTAGAGAGAGTTTATAAGTCACTAAAGAGCTTTTAGGTATAAAGAATTCTAGAAATATAGCTAGAAAATCTATAGGTAGATATATATAAAAACTAAGAAGTAAGGTACATCCTAAAAAGCATAGTAGAGTACTTTATAGAAGATTTCTATAAGGGACTAACTTAAGGATATAATAGAGCTACGGGCTTAGTGTTAAGACTCTAGGAGGAGTATATTATTAATAGAATCTAGAACCTAGTATAAAAGGTTATAAAAGAATATATAGATTGCTAAAGAAATAAACTAATAAGGCATAAGCTATATGGAGGACTATAACCTATTAAAATACTAGAGAGACTATAGGAGGTTATATTATAGGACTTTATTATTAAGTTGCTAAAATTAAGAGATCCTATTACCAGACAAGATTATAATATAATCTTAGTAATAGTAGACAAGCTTATAAAGTAGGGATACTTTATAGCGTGTATAGAAGAAATCTTAGCGGAAGATATCGTTAGAATCTATATTAAAGAAGTGTTTATAAGACATAGAGCACTAAGTAAGATTATATTAGATAGAGATCTAAGATTTATAGTAGTATTCTAGGAGGTATTTTTAGCGGAATAAGGAGTTTAAGTAGCAACTTCTACCGCATACTATCCGCAGATAGATAGTTAAACGGAAAGATTAAACTAGACATTAGAGTAGTATCTAAGGCACTATATTAATTACGCGCAGAATAATTGGGTATTACTGTTACTAATTATATAGTTTATATACAATATAACACTATAAGAAGGAATAGGTATATTACTATTTAAGGCGAATTATGGATATAAGCCAAGAATATTATTATTACTATATTAAGTAAAGAAGACAAGTAGTACAGCTAAGTAAAGGATAAAGATATTAATAAATCTTTATAAGAACCTTATAGAAATAGCTAAGGTAGTATAGCAGAGAATAAAGAAATACTATAATATTAAGAGATTTAAGGGACTAGATCTTAAGGAGGGAGATAAAGTATAGCTACTATATAAAATTTTTAAGAGTTAATAACTAAGTAAGAAGTTAGACTACGTTAGACTAGGACCTTTTAAAATTATATAAAGAATTTCACTAATCACGTTTAAGTTAAACCTACTAGCTAAAATGAAAATCTACCCTATATAGTATATTACAATACTAAAGCCAGTATACGGGAATATTAAGCTATTAGTTTATAAAGCAGATATGTATAGAGGATAAGAAGAAAATAAATAGTAAGTTTTAAAGATCGTTAGTTATAAGGACATTAATAATAAAATATAGTATAAGGTAAAGTGGATAGGCTATAATAAGACTACCTAGAAACTACTAAAAAATTTAAAGAACGCTATAGGAAAGGTATAGGAGTATTAGAAGAAAATAGGTTAGGCAATATTAATAAAGAAGGATTGCTAAAGAATAAGTTACCTAAGGGGGACCTAGGAAGAGCGACCGCCGAACTACTTAGAGTTATTCCCTTTATAGAAGGAGAGTTAGTTCTCTTATTACTAAGTTCCTATAGACCTTATTCTATAAGCTTCTACTTTTTAGAGCGAACCTTCTTATAAACCCGTTTAAGATATAGAAGATAAGTAGAGGCCAGAAGACGAGTTTTAAGGGCACGCTGCTAAGCAGCCACAGCCTCTTATTCCGCCTCTCGCGATTAGTACAATTTATTAAGAGTACTTAAGAGCTTACTATTAAGCTTTATAGCAGCAGATTAAATACAAAACCTTATAATAAATTACTTAGGGAACTTATAGACTATTAAGAGTTATAGAACGCGCACACTTAGCGTTAAAAATAGAGCGAATATCGCAAGATAAATAAATGTTTACTTTAGTGTATTCTAAATAATGTAACGGAACCTTGTAGCAAGTACTACGGTAGGTCCTATTAATGGGCTAGGTGTGTAGGTATTGCAAGTAAGTCAACAACGTAATAATAACTGGTGGAGTGGTTGCCTAATAGATTAACTCTAATTGTATTCTGAGAATTACTATAAGGAAAGAACTATCTAGAGTAGGGACTGTGGTCCTTTAAATACACAACCGTACTTCTAAGAAACCCTCCTTATACGTGAGGTACGCATTATATATAAGGTACGTAAGTTCCTCCCGTTCCTCCCGTTCCTTACGTAGCACGTTATATAACTTGCTTACCATTTCTTATCATATGGTTCCACTGGCTCTATACTAGACCGTGCTTATATTAACCAACTAGCTTCTTCTGACTCCCTTTCTAGTAGTCGTAATATTGTACTTAAAGCGTCCGTAACACCATCTCCCTCCTTTTTATCTTCGTCCTTGAAGATTCTAAGCATCTCTAGGTTGTTTACTAGAGGTATAATATCCGTCTGATTAATTTAGTTGACATTGTTACTTATTATGCCTAAAGCATCTTCTTCTTTATACGCGCAACGTTGTGTACGCACTGTTGCTGCTATATTGTTACTGGGTGAAATAATGCCATCTCCGTGTTCTTATTATGCGAAAGAGGGGTTGGTCTATGTCGCGTTGGCGAGTCCTTTATCTTGGCAACCTTTTTCTTGCTTGGAGTGCACTAAAGCGAATATTTGTTTATCCTATAACGTTCGCTCTTCTATTAACGCTAAGTATACGCGTCCTATGACTCTTAATAGTCTTTAAGTTCCCTAAGTAATTTATTATAGGGTCTTGTGTTTAATCCGCTGCTGCTTATCTTAATGGTGAGCTAACTTAAGCCCTTACTAAGTTAGAACGTTTTTGGGATGTGGAGCAGAAGGCTCTAGAGGCCCGTATTACTGCGTCTGCTTATCTCCTCCGTCTTAAGAAAGTTTATAAGAAGGTTTATTCTAAGAAGTGGAAGCTTATAAAATAAGGTTTACTGGAACTTAGCGATGAAAGAACAGATTTTCTTTAATTGGCGAAGGAAACAACTCCGAATAGTTCAGCGGTCGCTCCTCCTGGGTCCCCCTTAGGTGACTTATTCTTTAGTGATCTTCCCTTATTAATGTTACCTAACCTGTTCTCTTTTAATACTCCTATACCTTTCCTATAGCATTCTTTAGATTTTCTAGTGGTTCCTAGGTAGTCTTATTATAGCCTATCTACTTAACCTCGTACTATATTTTATCGTTAACGTCCTTGTGACTAACGATCTTTAAAACTTCTATTCGTCTTCTTCTCGTCCTCTATACGTATCTGCTTCGTAGACTAGTGGCTTAACATTCCTATATACTGGCTCTAGTATTACGATATGCTGTATAGGGTAGATTTTTATCTTGGCTGGTAGGTTTAACTTAAACGTGACCGGTGAAATTCTCTGCGTAATTTTAAAAGGTCCTAGTTTAACGTGGTCTAACTTCTTACTTGGTCGTCGACTCTTGAAATTTTTGTGTAGTAGCTATACTTTATCTCCCTCCTTAAGATCTGGTCCCTTAGATCTCTTAGCGTTATAGTATTTCTTTATTCTTTACTGTACTACCTTAGCTGTTTCCGTGAGGTTCTTATGAAGATTTATTAGTGTCTCCATCCTTTATTTAGCCGTGCTACTTGTTTTCTTTGCTTGACGTGGCGATAACGATATTCTTAGCTTATATCCGTAATTCGCCTTAAATGGTGACGTACCTATTCCTTTTTATGGTGTTATATTGTATGCAAACTGTGTAATTAGTAATAGCGATACCCAATTATTCTGTGCGTGATTAATATAGTGTTTTAGATACTGCTCTAGTGTCTAATTTAATCTTTCTGTTTGACCGTCTATCTGCGGATAATATGCGGTGGAAGTTGCTGCTTAAACTCCTTGCTCCGCTAAGAATACCTCCTAGAATGCTGCTATAAATCTTAGATCTCTGTCCAATATAATCTTGCTTAGTGCTCTATGTCTTGCGAATACTTCTTTAATATAGATTCTAGCGATATCTTCTGCTGATATCTCTTCTGTATACGCTATAAAGTATCCCCACTTTGTAAGCTTGTTTACTATTACTAAGATCGCGTTATAATCTTGTCCGGTAATAGGATCTTTTGATTTTGGCAACTTAATAATAAAGTCCTATAATATGACCTCCTATGGTCTCTCTGGTATTTTAATAGGTTGTAGCCCTCTATATGGCTTATGCCTTATTGGTTTGTTCCTTTAGCAATCTAGATACTCTCTAGTGACCTTTCTGGCTATCCTTTAGATTCCGTTAATAATATACTCCTCTTAGAGTCTTAACACTAAGCCCGTGGCCCTATTATGTCCTTAAGTTAATCCCTTATGGAAATTCTCTACAAAGTGCTCTGCTATGCTTTTTGGGATGTACTTTGCTTTTTGGTTTTTATATATATCCGTCTATAGGTCTTCTAGCTGTGCCTTTAGAACTTTCTGTGCCCAAAAGCTTTCTGGTGACTCGTAAATCCTCTCTAATTTTTCCTAAGTTGCTGTAATTTTTGGATGATTGTACCTGATTAACCTATCTGTATCTCTTCGCAGTAAAGCCCCTAATGGCTTTTTATTATTTTGCAGTTTAGCCTTTTTACTTAACGCATCTGCTCGTGCATTATCTGTACCCTTGGTATACTGAATCTCGAAATGGTAATCTGTAAGCGTTTCTGCCTATCTAACCTGTCTTTGGTTAAGTTTCTTTATTATTAGGAATCCCGTTAGGTTTTTATGGTCCGTCTTGACTATAAATGGTTTTTCCGTGCCTTGCAAGAATGCTCTTTATTTCTTTAATGCTGTAACTATACCTAATAACTCCTTGTTGTAGATGTTATAGTTTAACTCTAGTGGTGTTATCTTTCGACTGTAGTATGCCACTGGATGCCATCCATCTTTATGTCTCTGTATAAAGCATGCTCCTAGTATAAAGTTTAATGCATTTATTTTAACGACTGTCTCTAGTCCTAGTTAATAGATTTTGAGGATTGGTTCCTGGGTGAATAACTCCTTAAGTTCTTTGAACAACTTCTTTTGCTCCTCTACCTATACCTATAGTTCCTCTTTCTTTGTTAATTGAGTAAACGGCTCGATGTTCTTTAACCATTGTGCTATAAACCTCTTATAGTAATTGCAAAACCCTAGGAACGACCTTAATTGCGTAACGTTCTCTGGTTCTTACTAATTCACTATAGCTTCGATCTTCTTTAGGTCTATGCTTAACCTGCCTAGTTTAATGATAAATCTAACGAAATCGGTCTTTCTTGTAAAGAACTCGCATTTCTTGATTGCTACTGGCATCTGTTCTTCTTGTAGTCTTTCTAAAACCTATTTAACGTGTTTCCTATGTTCTTCCTTAGTTATTAAGTAGATAATAATATCGTCGAGATATGCTATAACAAACTTATCTAAGTGTTCTCCTAATATATTGTTGATTCGCTTCTGGAACGTTGCTGGTGCGTTTGTAAGTCCAAATTGCATAACTAATAGTTTATACAGTCCTTTCTTTGACCTGAAGGCTGCCTTCTATTTGTCGCCTTCCTTGATTCTGATCTGATGGTACGCCTATCTTAGATCTATCTTCGTAAAGATTTGCGCATTACCTATCCTGTTTTAGATTTCGCTAATTAAGGGTAAAGGATACCTATCCTTTCTGGTAATGCTGTTTAACTATCTGTAGTTGATATATAGCCTTAGCTTGCTATTTTTCTTTGGTACGAATAGTACTGGATAACCCGCTGATGATTGCGATGGTCTAATATATCCCTTTTATAAGTTCTCCTGAATAAACTCTTTTAATACTCTACCTTCTTCTTCGGTAAGCTTATAGATTGGAAAGAACCCTAGACTTGTTCCTGGTTCTAATTCTATCTTATAGTCCTATACTGCATACTCTAACAGCTTTTCACTTTCCGGTGACTATAGTTTCTTACTGTACTTGTGGTATCTCTTTGGTACATGGCTTAACCCTTTTTCTGTTTCTTCGTAGGTTGCTCCTACTTAGTACCATACCAACTTGGCTTGTTGTTGCATCTTACAGCGTTAAGTATCTCTAATATCGACCTAACCTGTAATCTAATTGATCTTTGGATTATATTCCTGTAACTAAGGCATTCCTAGTACTGCCTTATTATTCCCTAATAGTAATATGTTGAAAGACATCTCGATCTATCTCCCTTTAATGGTTAACTAAATAGGTCCTATTTTAAGATTGATGATGCCTCCTCTATAGGCTATCGGATCTCCTAAAATTGTCACTAATAGGTAAGAATATTCCTTTTTCCTGTGTGGTAACCCTATTCTTTTAACTGCTGCTGGCAAGATGTAGTTCCTTATTGCTCTACTATCTATTAGTGCCTCGAACTATTAATCTTGCCACTTAGCTCGTAAATTTAGGTATTGTTCTTAAATTCCTTTAAGGGTCTAAGGCTCTACCACTGGTTCCCTCTGGTCCCGTGGGCCTCCACTTTTCCTAACTATTGGCTACTAGATCCTATTTATACTTAGTCTAACTTAGGCCAATACTTAGTTCGCTTTTTATCTTTAATGTGCTATAGACAGGTGTTCTCTAAACATTCCCACCATTGTCATCTATCTAGGTATTCTTCTGTAAGGAATCTTCCTGGTTAAAGTATTAAGTCCCCTTATTCTTAAACTTCTGTGGGATGCCAGCTGTATATATACTTAGCATTCCTAAACCGTTTCTTATTTGGTGCCCAATACATTCTTATAGGGTATTTTTGGTTCTTTTCTTTTGGGTTTTTGTGCATATCGTATATATTATCCACGTATGCAATCTATGCTAATATATGGTGCGCTGGGTGTCTTGGGTTAACTTTTGACTTGTTTTTGTCTTTAAGTTTAAACCTCTGTCGCGTCGATCTAAACGTTACTGTCTTATTTGCTGGTACCGATATTCGCATCGTCTCTTTTTAGTCTACAGCTTATTCCTTTAGATCCTTTAACGTTATAATTAAGGCTCCTTTAATGTAGCTTATCTGTCTCTCAGATATGGCCTAATCTAGTATAACCTTTTCGTCTAACTATATATAAAAGTCTTCCCACTTATTATTATGTCGTTGCCTAAACCACTTACGGTATAGCTTACTAAGTGTGTACGATCTGTCTATAAGGAAGTATCTTTTCATTGCTGCTTTATAATAGCCCTTTGTGTATCGTTCTTGGAATCTGGTTAGAATCCCTAGATTTTCTTCTTCTTCCAGTTCCGTAAGCTACTTAGCTTTAGGTATACCTACCTTTGGCCTATTAGTAACCTTCCGTATAGGTGTCTTTTTCCTAAAGCAATCTAGCATTCTTAGCTCCGTAGATTGCTTTTGCTATACAAAGATTCGTCGTCTAAATTCTTCCATGCTTTCTTACGGTTGTCGTCTTTCCGATAGATCCTTAACGTCCTTATACTTTCTGACCAATATATTGACTTTTCGATCTTCAGTCCGAACACTTTGTTTAACTGGTAAGTCTTCTAGGTCTATGTTTCTGTCTCCTAGTCTAACTGCTGTTTATATCGTAGATTCTCTAATCTATAAAGAAGTCCCTTACTTCTTACCTATGGGTGTCCTTATTTATGCTCCAAATTCTTAGTCCCTTAAATTCTTTAATCCTAAGCTTGCTTCTAACTTAAGCTTAGCTCCCGCCTTAGTCCAACTAAGCGTCCGTGGTGTTCTTATCTCATCTTAAGAGTCTTAAATCTCACTTATCTCGTCTTAAGAATCTTATACCTTTAGGAAACTCTGTCCCGAGCTCATTTGTATATCTTTAAACTAAGCTACTACTCTGCTCCATTAGTTTCTGTCCGTTGTAGGTCCTTAAGCTATTCTTATCCTGTTTTCGGAATCTCGGATCTCTCTTATCTCGTCTTAAGAATCTTAAGCCTTTAGCCTTTTACCTTTATTAAGTGGTGAGTTAGCACTAGCAGTCGTCTGCTTACTTAATCTCTTTTAGATACTACTCCTGCCGTCTTGTAAAGCGATGGATGCCGTATCCAACGGTGTTATAATACCCGTTACTAAACCTTGCTCTATGGCGGTCTTAGTCTCTACTTCTGTTGTGTTATTAAGGTTCGGATACCCCTAGTTGGTTCCTTTGCTATCCTCGTCGCTATTAATTAATGAGTACTCTAACTCTATTGTTATTGTTGCTGATCATTGTCCGCATATTGCTGTGATATCTTGATCCAGCTCGTAGAGTCGATCTTGTTCTTTATCTAACTCTTTAGTTCCTCTAAGTCCTCTTAACTCTGGCTCTTATGGCCAATAGCTTATACCGTACTTAGCGTCTTCATGAATTTGGTATGTGTTGTTGTAATAAAACGCGAAACTTCTAATTAAACACTCTTTTATTCCTCGCAGTATACTGTTGTCCCTCTATACGTATATGTCTTCTGCTAGTTAGGTTCCCTTTATTATATAGTGACTCTAACTATCTTTGCAATCCCTCGCGAAATGACCTTATTTCCCGCAATTTATATAAGCTCCGTCTTTAAACCATTAACTTTACTATAGAGTCCGCCTAAACATCTTCTGCTAATAAGATCCCTGGTTTAGCCTCTGCTTCTTAGTCCTATAATTACTAGATCCTTAACCTCTAGGTTTTTATAGTTTCTTGCTCCCTCTCTTATAGGCTTTTTTGGTACTACTTAGGTCTATTGGCTCTGCGCCATACTATAGTTTCTGACTTAGCTTTTATCGTTGCGTGCTCTGCGCCTTATATAACTGTGGAACTCTATCCTAACCTCTCTTAGTCTATTCCCTTTGGAAGATCCTATTGTCGATCTTTATCGCTTAATCTATTAATTCCCTTAGGGTGTCCGCATCTTCCATTAGAATAATTACGTCCTAAACTTTAGCCTTAAGTCCCTATTTATACTGTGCTATAAGCGCCCTATTATTCTACTCAACTTATATAGCTAGCGTTTAGAACTATATTGTATACTTAATTGCTAAGGTTCGTTACGTAATGTCTTGGAGTTTTTTTTCCGCTGTGGTTACTGCCTCTGGGTCTCCGAACATTTGTATAAGTTGCTCTACAAATCCTTCCTAACTTAAGAACATGAACCGCACCTCCTGATTGGTGGTCGTTATTCCATTTATCTGTATTTCTATAAAGTAAGGCTTAAACCATTTAAGTGCCCTTCCTGATAAGAATAATCCTACGTAAGCTATTCGATCCATGGGTGTTGCTAGCTTTGCTCCCTCTTACGCAACCTTGAAGTGCATTTGCGTAAGGAATCCTTTAAGCTTTAATCTCTCTCCTAAGAATCTTTTAATTGATGGTAACTTAACCTTTACTATGCCTATCCCGTTAATCCTTTATTTAAGCGTTATATTGTTCTCTGTTAACTGGTCAACTATTGCTTATAGTTGTCCGACCGTTATAGGTTGTTGCGAGTTAGTATCTGCCATACTGGTGTCGCCTCCTGACCTTGAAGTAGTTGCCGCCGTCGATGGCGTTGTGGTGGCTGCTTTTAGTAGTATGTTGTTTGACTTATTGAAACCGTAACTAGGTAGTAATTGTGTAACGGAACCTTATAGCAAGTACTACGGTGGGTCCTATTAATGGGCTAGGTGTGTAGGTATTGTAAGTAAGTTAACAACGTAATAATAACTAGTGAAGTGGTTGCCTAATAGATTAACTCTAATTGTATTCTGAGAATCACTATAAGGAAAGAACTATCTAGAGTAGGGACTGTGGTCCTTTAAATACACAACCGTACTCCTAGGAAACCCTCCTTGTACGTAAGGTACGCATTATACGTAAGGTACGTGAGTTCCTCCCGTTCCTCCCGTTCCTTACGTAGCACATTATATGACTCGCTTACCATTCCTCGTTATATGGTTCCACTGGCTCCATACTGAACCGTGCTTATATTAACTAACTAGCTTCTTCTAACTCCCTTCCTAGTAGTCATAATATCGTACTTAAAGCGTCCGTAACAAATAAAAGGAAGGTTGCTAAGATAAAGGACTCGCTAGCGTAATATAAACTAACCCCTCTTTCGCGCAATAAGAACACGGAGATAGCATTATTTTACCTAGTAATAGCACTATAGCGACAGTACGGGCGTAATAGGCTGTAGAAGAAAGAGGAGTTACTTTAGGTATAATAAGTAACGATATTAACTAAATTAATTAGACAGATATTATACCTCTAATAAATAACTTAGAGATATTTAGAATCTTTAAGGGCGAAGATAAAAAGGAGGGAGATAGTGTTACGGACGCTTTAAGTACAATATTATAACTACTTAGAGAAGAGTTAGAAGAAGCTAGTTAGTTAATATAGGTATAGTCTAGAATAGATCCAGTAGAACTATATAACGAGAAATAGTAACTAAGTTATATAATGTGATCTATATAATCTGTATAATCTATAGGATCCGCAATAAAGTAGATAGAGCACACGTATATTATATATAAGAAGGATTTTATAGGAGTACGGTTGTATATTTAAGGACCCTTAGTCCCTACCTAGATAGTTTTTTTCTTATAGTAATTCTTAGAATATAATTGGAGTTAATTTGTTAGGTAACTACTCCACCAGTTATTATTACGTTGTTAACTTTAATTTATATTACCTATATACCTAGCCTAATAATGAGCCTATTATAGTTCTTGCTATAAGGTTCCGTTATACTAGTTAGGGTAATCTTACTTAAGATCGCTATAGGACCTTATTATAGCTTTCTCTCTTATAAATCGCCGTACTTTGCCTATCCTACTAGCGGTAATCTTCAACCTAGCTTAGTAGAGTAAAGCCCTAGCGCTTTAAAATAGGGTTCGCTTCTTTTAGGAAGATATTACTCGCCCCTAGATTTATCTCTTTATAGATACTTTATCTAAATACGGTTACGCTAGCTTCTTCTATAGCTACTTAGGCTACTCCTCCGCTAAGACCCATTCTATTCCTTATAGTTAATAGCACCTTTATACCTCTACACTACTATAAGATAACCTCTTTACAGTATCTTCTGCCCCTAAGTACCTCTATACCTACATTAATATACTTAAAGTACTTGCTATTACTAACGTATTTATAAAATAAAGCCCTACCTAGTAATATTTATCTATTTATATCTATATAGATAATACAGTCGCCCTTATAGGCCTGCAAAATATAGTACTTAAAGGCCCTACTAATTACTCCTCTAATAAATCTTAGTTTAGGCTGCCGCATTTAATATCTAGTTGTAATTTTCCTGGATTTTATCCAAAGATAATATACTAGCTAACGTACTCTCCTGCTTTAACTAGGCTATAGTCAAAAATCTCTATCCTTAAATCAATCTCTTGGTGCTAACGGCTTATCTTTAGGCTCGCTTATTAACCTACTAGGCCCACCGCCTACTTTTATTACCTAATTAGGCTAATCTTACTTAGTTTTAAGCCTTTTATAGCACGGCATTAAGCCTAATACTTATAAGACGTACGCCTTAGGTATAAAGTTATAGGAGTTCTTCTACGCTATAAGGGCTATAGCGCTATACCCAGCCTAGTTACCTAATCTTATAAAATGGGTAGTATAGAGGATATATAGTAATAGTTCTCCGCATATAGGTAGGGTAGCTTTAAAAACCTTACGCTTATACCTTACCGCGATCCGCTCTATATACGTTAACCATATTCTCCTAGTTATAGTATTTAAGAATACGTTACTTCGTTATATACTAAATAGGGTAACTTCTCTTAACCCTAACCTAAAAGAAGCTACCCCGAAGTTGCCAATCTTACATAGCATCCTCACTTAGATCGCGACTAGTAGTAACTCGATCCTAGGGGTAAATACCAATACTACCTTCTGCCTCGCCTTTGTAGGGTGCCTCCGTATAGGCGAAATCTCCTATACTAATAAATAACGGTCTAAACTATTATTTACTGTAACTAAAGCTACTCGCTTAAACGTACAGTTTAGCCCCTCTAGAGATTACTTTACCTTTTGTCTTAAACGGAGTAAGACTAATAAGGATAAGCAGGGCGTTTAAATTATAGTAGCCGCCACCTTTAACGCGGTTTACCCTATAGTAGTACTATAAAGGCTTTTTCTTCTAGACCCCTAAGCTCCCTCTACGCCGCTATTTACCGCATCTAGTAGTATGGCATTCTCCGCCTTATACGCGTGGAAGATGCTTAAATTAAGGCTAAACCTCTATAGTATTCCAGCCGCATAGTATATAGGTTATAGCTTCCGTAGGGGCGCGGCCCAATACGCCCTAGACCACGGCTTCTCCAATAAAGAGGTCCAACGCTTAGGCCGCTGGACGTTAGATACTTTCCGCCTTTATTACTTAGCCTTACAGGCTAACGCCTTCCGCCTTTTATAGAGGTTTTAACTAGGTACCCCGCTAGCGTTCTCTTTAACTTAGCCTTATATATAAAGCTGACACCTAAAACACATCTCTCTACACACATTTTTTCTCCCTATTTAGCTGCGGTCACGCTTCGCTCTCCTTAGACTATAGGCTTGCAAATTTAGGGCTATTTTTCCTGCTTTTTATAGTAAAAACTGCTTATAAAGGCTGGAAAACAAGCCCGCCATTTATAGGCCCCTAAGCCGCAGCCACTAATTAAAAAATTAACAAAAAATATACGTGTTTAAAGAGATAGATAATAGGGTCTATAGGGAGTTACGTGTCTTACAGCGTATGGCTTAAAGTCTCTATATAAAGAACTTTAAGCAGCAATAACATTATCTAATTGAATTCGAATATGCTAGTTCTCGTTAATTAAAGCTGCTGTTAATTTACCCGCCCACCCAAGCGTTCGCTTTTTCACCTTATATATACATATATAGCTTATGCCCTACTTCTTATAAGTACGCACTTTCGCTAGTTGGACCATGGGCTTGCAAATTTAGGGCTATTTTTCCTGCTTTTTATAGTAAAAACTGCTTACAAAGGCTAGAAAACAAGCCCGCCATTTGTAGGCCCCTGAGCCGCAGCCACCAATCAAAAAATTGACAAAAAATGCACGTGTTTGAAGAGATAGATTATAATATTAGATACGCCGCTGCATACTCATTCGTCTAAACCACCATCTTATCTATTATCTCATTGGTATAGAACAGCTTAAAGATAGCTAGGGGGTCGTGCCGGTTAAGACTGGGGGGTATAGAGGGCTCGCCGCGGTCCTAATAGTTGTTAATTCGAAAGGGAGTGAATGTAGGTAGAACCCATGGCTCTGGCGGTGGCTTCTTCGAGGTTTTGGTACGAGGATCCTTCCATTTCACATAGTCGATGTCGTTAGATGTTCTAGGCATTTTCTAGCATTAATTTGGGTATAAATTGCTAGCTAATTTAACTGTTTGCATGCTCGTTGATGCCTTGAGTACAGCTCAGCACGGTGTTCCTGCACGGGCCTGCCAAGCTGGCCCAAGCGTTGCGCCTCGACGGGTTAAGGGATACTATCGTGGCAAAATAACTGATTATGATGATCTCTGGTATCAAGAACTCTTCGCAATATGTCAAGCTCTCCCAGGACCGGCCAGCACCAAAATGGCCTTTTGTATTGCGCTGATTCACGCCGGATTTGTGCCTGCTCTTTTTGTTTTCCTGGTATGGAGTCTTCCTGGAGCAATTGGGATGTACGGCTTGTCTCTTGGCGTCCAAAGGACGCACGAAATTCTCCCTGGAATTGTTTATGCCCTTCTTTCCGGGTTAAACGCGTCCACTGTAGGCATTATTGCACTTGCTGCTGTTCAGGCAAGTATTCCCCCCGTGAAAGAAAATGTCACGGTTTTTGTCTCATATATATTTAGTTGGCCGAGAAGTCTATCAAGGACAAGATTACCAGGATTCTCGTTATTCTTGGTGCTTGTGCGGGATTGTGCTATAATGCGCTCTGGTACTTCCCTATCCTCATGCTTATTGGCGGACTTACCACAGTAGTATGGGACATTTGGCTTCAGCAGCAGGTTGGAAAGCTGCGCGCGAGGCTTCGTAGACGGAAGGATAATCCACAAAGAATTGTGGAGGAGAGTACTCTGTCAGTGAGTATCGCGTTAGAAAATCTACATCAACCGGCAAGTTCAGATACAATTCAGAGACGCGCTGTTCCTTCCTCCTCAAAAGATCGTATCTTGGCTGAGGCCTCTGGCCAACCTGCAAAACAAGGCAATACAGAGGTAGAATCGGAGAGCGGGCAAACGCACCAGGAAAAATCCCCAGCTGCAGACACTTTAACATACGCAATTCCTGTGAAGTGGGGGATTAGTATCATCGTAATGTTTCTAAGTAAAACCTATTCATCGCCCTTACTGCCAATCCGAAGATCAGCGCTAACCCTCTGCAGCAACATTTATAGCTGTACTCGTTGCGCGTGGTGTCCTTAAATCTCCACCACTGGAGCTTGATCTCTTCGCGAACATGTACCTCGCGGGCACCATCATTTTTGGTGACGGGCCCGTCGTCATTCCGCTTCTCCGAGAATACGTTGTTCGACCTAGCTGGGTTTCTCCCCGTGATTTCCTGATCGGCCTTGCAATAATTCAGGCCTTCCCAGGCCCCAATTTCAATTTTGGTGTCTTCCTGGGCGCCCTCGCATTGAATCATTCGCCGTACCCCACTATCCTTGGAGCGTTCCTCGGATACGCTGGTATATTTGTTCCGGGAATAACTCTTGCCATCGGTGTACAGAGCATCTGGCGAGTGCTCCGAACGAAGTCATCCATAACCAGTCTGCTCAGAGGTATCAATGCAACTGCAGTTGGCCTGGTATTCACTGCCGTCTACCGGCTATGGGAAATTGGCTATTTAACCCCGATCGCTGCACAGGGCCAAAGCCTTGCTCTAGAGCCATGGTGGGTTGCTGTTTCAGCGCTTACATATGCAGAGAGCGCATGGTTCAACGTGCCACCTGCTGCTGCTATTATAATGGGAGCCGTGCTTGGGCTTTGTTGGTATGGAGCCGTGGGGAGATAGCCCCATTCCTGGCGGTTGATCACTAGGCCATAGTAAATGGGTTTGCAGTTTCAACCGCTACTCAACAACGACCCTGGCAGGCTGTGGCCAGTTAAATGAATCGATCAAATTTTACCCTTTCATGACTATGATCTCCGCTTTCAGGATTGACCTTCTAGATGGGATCACTGCATCGACATTAATAGTGCATACAACTACTGAGTTAAGTTGGTCAATCTACTACTTAAATCACCTCGCTAAACCTTGTACAATTCATCCACATCGCGAGCTAGCATATTAGAACAACCGCATGCCACAAATTCAACTTAAACCCACAGCCATCCTTCACAGCCCTCCGGCGCCAGTACATAAGAAAACACAGCCACGAGTCATTCGCCTCCCCTTATTCAGTTTAAACGTATTGGATCTCCACAGAAGAAGAGCTTTCAATGGTAACATCCGTCAGAACCCGGTCGTTCTGCCTGATGTCAATAACAGTAGCGCCGCTTAAGTCAAGCGACTCGCTACTAGTAGTCGCGACGCAGTTCGTGAAAGTAACCGTACTGAAACCAGCCATGGGAACCAGCGAGTTGTTCTCCTGGAAGTCCTCGACGATCCATTCCGCGCTCTGGCCCCCGAGTGTAGCAGACGAGTTGGGTGCACTCAACGTCTTCGAGACCGACTTGCCGATGGACTCGTTGGTCAGAGTTACAGTGCCCTTTGAGGATGAGCTTGCCACAATGGAGACGGCGATAATGTCGCCAGCCGACACGGCAAAGTTGCTGAAATCGTGCGCGTAGTCCGGGTACCACTCATACCAGGCGTCATACGATACGGCCCCGCTGCTGGAGATTGTGAAATCGGCTCCGGCTTGCAAGATCCCATCGTCACATGTATATCCGTCGATACCTGCCCATACGGATGCGGACCACGAACTCGCAGACCCGATGCCTTTTGTTGGCTTGGGGACAGTGAAGCGGCCGGAGACACCGTTGAAGGTCTGGCCTGACGGCGGGGAAGTGAGGGCGGCGCCGGACCAGTTGGAGCTGTATTCGGCGTGCACAGTATTGTTCCCGTCAACGATATGCTCCTTTTCCTTGGTGTCAAGGGCGATCAGAGGTTGAGACCCGCGAAATCTGGCAGCTCGACGGCGGGCTTGGCGCTCAGCGAGAGTTGAAGGCCGAGCAAAGATGGCAGTCACGAAGAGTGCATTGCTGAGAAGAAAAGAAAGCTTCATGATAGGCAGATTTAATGTGAAGTTTACAAGGAACTCGATTATCAACAGCAAATGCGGCTCAATTTATGAAAAGAGTTTTTGGGAGTTTTTTAAGCTAGAGTCTGAAGCTACACAGTCCTTTACTGTGAGTTTGTGCTCAACTTATAGATTTCTTCTCTCAACAGAATCTCTGGAGAATGCGTGCTGACATCCCGACTTCAGTACTGCCCTGGGTCATCCTTCCCTTTCTATCATAATGTCCGCTTTGGCATATATTACTTGGCGCTGGTAATGTGGCAAACACATGGAAAATTAAATCTTCGTGGTGCGAAATACCGGGCAGAGCCCCTGGATAACTGCTCCCGGGACTTGTGGATGCAGTGTGGTTGTTTCTAAAAGTCCGTTTAGGAAGGAGATCAGCATAACCTTCCTCCTCAGTACGAGTGCTCCGAGTCTGGCGATCTATCACGGTGCTCGAAATGCCATAGCAGCATGCGATGCAAAATAAGAACCGACGGGGCACCCGTGCGACCAAGGAATCCCGGGCAAGCACCCCCAAAAGCCTATGTTGACCGTTTGCCAAGCTCAAGCTCAGGGGTAAGGTGGATAGGGAGGTACTGTAATATAAGCAATTTTGGTTACCCTATGTTATTCATTGGTTCACTCTTTTTGCCTGCATCTGAAGGAGCTTGCTGCATTTTCCAACTGTCTTGAATACCGGCATTAACTAAGCGTGTTCTTCCTTAGGCTCCCACCGAACAGGAGGCGCAGGGAATTCATGGAAAGGAAAGAAATATCAAAGAAGAAGCAGAAGGAACGGAAGGAACGAAAGTCTACGCAAGCTACCATCACCGCAACACTAAGACACCTGCCTTGATGGAACAAGGACGGAAATTCTTAGAGAGCGAATAGCACAGTCTCTCTTTAGTCACTCTCACCACCATCCCGAGAAACCTGTTCGTAACCGTATCGTGGGGAAACATAAGAAATGGCAATTGATAAGATGGTGGCGGGCTGCTTGGTCTACTGGTGGAGTAAAGCTTCATTCCCTTAAGCTTTGGGGCGCTGAACACGCTGAAAGCAAGAACATGTCCTGGCTTTGGCCAGCACCCGCTTCATAGGCCCCCATCAACCTCGACGCCGCATGATTAGCGGTACGCATGATATGACAAGCAACGCACTATTGATCAAGACATTTAAATTAAACGGTGGGGCTTTGTAAAGAAGGTAGCATCAGAATCCTGGATGGTCTGGAAACCACCGGACGGGAGATCAGCGGTGGCATTTTTACGTTATCGGAGAGTTGGTGATAGAGGCTTGGAGTTTGTGGCTATGGAAAATCCATGAGACTAGACCAGATTAGGCAGGTTGGTAGCATTCGCAATTTGGGATCAAAAGCTAACCAAATGACCTGCCAATGACTAGAAACTATCCTGGAATGGCTCGATATGCGCCGGCCGGCCTAAGCGACATGCTCAATCACGACTGCCCGTCACGATGAATCGACGGAGGTAGCCAGAACGCAGTATCACGAGTTCTGGAAAAGAAGGACCCCTTTGAAAACAGATACTATGCGCGCTGTTGCGAGGGAATCCCTAGTAGATAGAGTTCATTATTATTATACTCAATGTGTATCTCAACTTTATTTCCAAGTCAGTGGCCCTCTAAAAATTTCTACCGTTCCCCTCTCCTCATCATTTACAGCGCAGCCAGATAACTTCCAGAACATAATACCACCAGAAATAGTACTCAGGACAGATAATCTCCGTAACTCTGGCAATCCAACTAGCGGTCTATGGAAGTGAAGGTGGCGGTGGCAGATCACCCGGCTTCAGATTAGTCCAGTGAAAACTTGAATCTTCTTGCATGTGTTTTTTAAGTTTGTGGGAGGATACGGGACATATTAGCCAAGGTATGACAGTAGACAAAGCAAAAATGGCAAGATAGGACCAGCTTAGATTCGTGTTTTCATACTCGACAAGGCCTGTTAGCAACCGTACACAGTGGTTTGAAAGCTTTACTTACACGAACAGGGCGCCCGAGGTGCTGTCCGTATTTTCTTCAATACAATCGCAAATTTAGATTATGATAGCCTTAAGGTTGTCACTGGCTCCATTGGCTTCCAGCAGGTCCAGGATGGCTTGTGGGATCAGCTTGGGGATGAACCAGCGGAGGGGTTGCTGCTCACCTATGGCACGGCGTTTTAACCCGATTCCACAATCGCCATCTCTAACAATTGTGCCTTATTCTATAATATGCTTCTCGGCCTCAATGTCATGGCGCAGACCATTGATTATAGCAGGTCTAGCTTGAGCTCATATGAACGTCACCCCAGTGATCTTTTTGGATTGGGTTAAAGTTGGACTGGACTGGACTGGACTGCTAGCCTTGATAGGCAAGCGTTAGCCCTGTTTAGGAATGAGCTAGTTAAACTACAAGTAATTTGGACTGGAGTGGATTTGAGCTCAAATCCACTCCACTTTAGTTCAAAAAGATCACTGCTAGCACTTCTTCGAGAGCTGGCTATTGCTCAGCTCACGTCCAGTACTACTCCGTCAATTTTCGACCAACATCGAACCACATCTGAGCTCCGTCTTTTACCCTCTTCCACTGACAACGAAGCTGCATTCCGAATTGCCTTACTCGGCGAGATAAGGGAGAGGCGAGCGCAAGTTAGGACAAGTGAGTCGTTTGAAAATTTTTATTACCACACTTCTAACTGCATTTTATATATTCTAGGCTATAAACATATCCTATGATATGCAGGATCAACTAGAAGCGATGCTTACGAAGACATAAGATAAGGTGGAGTTCGTCGTTGTCGTTTTCGAGGTGCGAAATGTCAATAGAAATTAATTATTGAACATTCTTTGTCTCTTCTAACAATGGAATTATAACAGAATTGACATTTTTGGTGGCAACTTAGCAGCTCGAATAGAATTAACATGGAGTGGAAGTTACCTAGGGACAGCCTCACAATATTGCGGCCCGCCTAAACCAAATCCTAGCGATGTTGATACTACGTTCCTAGAGCCAGCGTCTTGCGCTATACATGGTCTTATCGTATTTCGCCAAATATTGGCAGTTCAGTGCTAACTTTAAATGTGGGTCAACAGGATTGATCCTTGCTCAACTATTACAGCAGAATGAAGGTTGTCGTGTAATACAGGGTATCCGACCTCCGGTGTCCCCCCCCCAAGGTGTGCGCGCGACACACACCTAATTTCGCTATGTCTGCAGCTAAATTAGTATGTAGAGCTAGCAGGAAGGGGTGTAGTACATGGCCAGGGCTTAAGCCACGGCCCACTTTAACCTGGAAGCTCGAATTTAAAGCTATTCTAAACTTCTCTCCCTTACCAAAAATTGTGATATCTGCTTTAGATCGTGGTGTTATAAAGTTTCTCCCTCTTCTTAATATAAGCTCCAAACGCCCTACTACTACCTCTATAGGTAGTCCCTCCAGCCGCCCACCTACTTAGCAATTTTAACCGTTATTAATATTACCCCGTTAACCTCCTATAATGTAGAGCTTAAGTATAAGTATAGTCGTCAATATTCCACCCGCATATAGTAGTTAACTTAGCATATAGGTTAACTACCCTCTACCGCTAATATATAGCGCCCTACCTATATTATAATAAGCTACCTTATTTACTGCTAATAAGCTTAATAAGATCCTTAATAATCCAGAGGTTACTAAGGAGCATAATAATAAGGAAGTTTAACACTTTTATCTACCGTAGGAGTAGAATATAGTAAGAGCTTCGTAGCGCCCGCAACTTATATAACATACAAATATAGCTCCCTTTATATTACTAAGTCAACCGCTCGCTAAGAGGTCTTAATTGCTAGAGGCTCCGATATCTAAGGCTTTAGTAGAGAATAAGAAGGAGTTAATTTTAAGGCTTTAAAGAGAAGTAGAGGAATATATAATAAGGCCTTTAAGGGGAGGCTCCTTCTTTAAGTATCGCCTACTAGTGTTAGTAAAGGTTATAAAGCCAAGTCGCTTAACTCCTATATTAGCTTATACATTTTCTATAGCTCGCCTTAGCCTCTTAGTAATATATAATCGCGAGGTTCTTTATAAAATTAATAAGGCTCTATAGCAGAAGTTTACTAGCCGTACTTTTTAAAGGAAGTTATATAATGCTATAGTAAAGCTTACTAGGTAATTAAACTCTATTAAATCTACTTTCTAGCTTAACCTAAGCCGTATAATTAATTAGGCTAATTCTAAAGGTAAACTTATAAGGATTATAAGACGGTGTTATAATTAGGGTAACAGCTTAATTAAGCGGCTTAAAGTTAAACTAGCTCTAGAATATATTGAGATAATTAAGTAGTAAGTTGCCCGTGTTTCTACCTATTTCTCTATAATATTATAATTAGCTTTATAATTAGCTTTGGAATCTTTATAAAGCTCTTTACTAATTACGTCATAGCCTCTAGATAGTAATATTACTACTTCCTCTACTACTCCTAAAATAAGCTTTATAAGAGTATCTTAACGATAGTAGTATTGCAAAAACTACAGTAGTAACTAGTGCTAAGTATATTAGTAAGTCGACTATAAGCTAATATAGGAAAACATAAGAGAATAGGGTAAAGCGATTAATAAAGGCCATACTACTAAGAATAATCCTCTAATTAGCTTGGCTTAAAAGCTTTTTAAAGGGAAGATAGGTAATAAGAAGAAAGAGCAGCTTACCTTTAAGGCCTCTATACTAAGTACTCCAAGCGTTATAAATTAATTCTATATTAACCCAATTAGCAGTCGCTATAGGCGCCTATCTATACCTCTAGCAGCTTTACTCTTAGACTTAAAGTTATTACTAATTACCCCTCTATTATATACTTAAGGTATTAATCGGCTCGTAGATTTAAGAAAGTATTTTAAGTAGCATAAAAAGGCGGTAGAGGACTTAAAGGCCTAGTAGTAAGATGTTAAAGCTATATATTAAGTTACCTTTACTAAGCGGTAGGACTTAAAGATAATTAAGGGGCAGAAGCTAAATAAGTAAGGAAAGACGCTAAATAAAGTAATAATTAAGGAAGGCGTTCTAGAGGCAATTGCTAAAAGATTATAAGTAGATATTAAGGAATAGAGAAGCTTAAGAGGCGTACTTAGTAGCGATCTAGAGAGCCTTAGGCTTAACTAGTAGTAGATTTTTAACTTAAGTATACTGTTACGGACGCTTTAAGTACGATGTTATAACTACTAGGAGAGGAGTCGGAAGAAGCTAGTTGGTTAATATAGGCACGGTCCAGGATGGAACCAGTAGAACTATGTGACGAGGAATGGTAACCGAGTCACGTGATATAATCTGTATAATCTGTGTGATCTATAGGATTCGCGATAAAGCAGATAGAGTACACGTATATTACATATAAAGAGGATTTCCTAGGAGTACGGTTGTGTATTTAAAGGACTACAGTCCCTACTCTAGATAGTTCCTTCCTTATAGTGATTCTTAGAATATAATTAGAGTTAATCTATTAGGCAACTACTCCACCAGTTGTTATTACGTTATTAACTTTTATACTTGCATTTCCTATATACCTAGCCTAATAACAAGCCCATTGTAGTTCTTGCTATAAGGTTCCGTTACATAATCACTACCTAATTACGGTATTAAATATAGAAAGTTAAACAATATGCCACCAAAAGCAGCCACTATAACGCTATTAATGGCGGCAACTACTTTAGGGTTAGGAGGCGATACTAGTATAGCAGATACTAACTTATAGCAACCTATAACAGTTAGATAACTATAAGAGATAGTTAACCAGTTAATAGAAAATAATACAACACTTAAATAAAGGATTAATAGAATAGGCGTAGTAAAGGTTAAGTTACTATTAATTAAGAGATTTTTAGGAGAGAGATTAAAGCTTAAAGGATTCCTTATATAAATATATTTTAAGGTTGCGCAAGAGGGAGCAAATCTAGCGACACCCGTAGATCGGATAGCGTATATAGGGCTATTCCTATTAGGAAGGGCACTTAAATAGTTTAAACTTTACCTTATAGAGATACAAGCTAATAGAATAATAACTACTAATTAAGATATATAATTTATGTTTTTAAGTTGGGAAGGGTTTATAGAGCGACTTATATAAATGTTTGGAGACCTAGAGGTAATAACTACGGCGGAGAGAAAACTTTAAGATATTACGCAATAAACCTTAGTAATTAAGTATATAATGTAGTTCTAGACGCTAGTAATATAAGTTAAGTGGAATAATAGGGCGCTTATAGTATAGTATAAATAAGGACTTAAGGC
>Ga0307515_10006221_pt1 | contig 23979 bp, 22 predicted proteins | sample 17_EM_MG_FD_194513 | JGI IMG/M metagenome (GOLD analysis project Ga0307515, IMG submission 194513) | Populus trichocarpa ectomycorrhiza microbial communities from riparian zone in the Pacific Northwest, United States - 17_EM | ecosystem: Host-associated > Plants > Roots > Unclassified | place... | reverse complement strand
GCGCGCCCAGCGGCAGCGCCTCGGCCTCGGCGACGAGCTGCGCTTCGCTGTCGGCATGCGTGAGCGTGCGCAGCCAGCGCAGCGCGCTCGCCGCGGTGAGCATCACCGTCATCTGGTGCCAGGTGCCGGGGAAGGCGTGGCAGAACGCGTGCACCGCGCGCGCCGGGTTCGGCGAATATGCGGCGTTGGCGACGAAGTAGACGCCCGAGGTGCCGAGCGACAGGAACGCCGTGCCCGGAGCGGCGACACCGATGCCTGCCGCGCTCGCCGCGTTGTCGCCCGCGCCGCCGGCGACGATCACGCCGGGCCGCAAGCCGAGTTGCTCCGCGATGGTGGGCAGCAGCGTGCCGCTGGCTTCGCTGCCTTCGACCAGCCGCGGCATGTGGTCGCGCGTGAGCTGAGTCGCTTGCAGCATCACGTCAGACCATTCGCGCTTCGCGACATCGAGCCACAAGGTCCCGGCCGAGTCGGACATGTCGGACACGGCCTCGCCGGTGAGCTGCAAGCGCACGTAGTCCTTGGGCAGCAGCACGCGTGCGGTGCGCTTGAACACATCGGGCTCGTGCTGCGCCACCCACATCAGCTTGGGCGCGGTGAAGCCGGGCATCGCGATGTTGCCGGTGATGCGCCGGCTGTCGGGCGCGCGCGCTTCGAGCTCGGCGCATTGCGCGTGGCTGCGGCCGTCGTTCCACAGGATGGCGGGCCGCAGAACCTGGTCGCGCGCGTCGAGCAGCGTCGCGCCGTGCATGTGACCGGACAGGCCGATGCCGCGTATCGCGGCGTATTCGGTGGGGTGTGCGCTGCGCATCTGCGCGAGCGCATCGACGGTGGCGCGCCACCAGTCGGCGGGGTCTTGTTCGGACCACAGCGGCTGCGGGCGCGAGATCGGCACCGAACTGTGGCTTTGGCCGATGACGCGTTGTGCGTCGTCGATCAGGACGACCTTGACTTCGGACGTGCCGATGTCGATTCCGAGATCCATGGGGCTGCCTGCTGCGTCAACTGCGATATGCAGAACGCATGCTAGCGCCCGATGGCGGCGGGCATCTCACGATGCCCGCACAAAGCCGCTCAGCGCTGTGACGGCTTCTGGAACGCCGCCTTGAAGGCAGTCGCGAAGATGTACAGCGGCGTGGCCTGGAACAACTCGCGAAGCAGCGAGGTCTGGCCGGTTGATTCGGTGGCGGGCTTGAACGCAGAGGAGTTGGCGGTAGCGCTGTAGGTCGAGTTCGACATGGTGGTTCCTGGTTGCATTGAATGAAATCTCTTGACCGAAATTCTAGGGTTAACCCTTTATTAGTCAAGGAAAACCCTGGCCAATTTCTTGACTGAAGTCAAGGATCTGAATATTTCTCGCCATTCACAATGGCGCTGCTCCGGGGTGCACGCATGACGCGTGCTGAGATGGTGAATCCAAACCCGCGAACTTGAACCGGTTAGTACCGGCGGAAGAAGAGCTGTCGCTTCATGACGCGCAGACCCGAGGGCTTGCGGGTCACGGGGTCACCTTCGGAGCACCTGTTTTCACACTGGTCCCGAAGGAGCTCCGATGAATGCGCCCGACAAGCTGAACCTCGAACTCAACGACAAGCTGGCGCTGACGCGCGAGCCATTCCCCGCATCCCGCAAGACCTACCTGATCGGCTCGCGGCCCGACCTGCGCGTGCCGGTGCGCGAGGTCGCGCTGAGCAACGGCGAACAGGTCGCGCTGTACGACACCTCCGGTCCCTACACCGACCCGGACGCGGTGATTGACGTGCACCGCGGCCTGCCCGAAGTGCGCAGCGGCTGGATCGACGCGCGCGGTGACACCGAGACCTACGAAGGCCGTTCGCGCCAGGCGCTGGACGACGGCGTCAAGCACGAGGCGCGCGACCCGGACCGCATCGAACAACTGCGCGCCGCAGCGGCCGCGTTGCAGCGCACGCCGCGGCGCGCGAAGAGCGGCGCCAACGTCACGCAGATGCACTATGCGCGCCGTGGCATCGTCACGCCCGAGATGGAGTTCGTCGCACTGCGCGAGAACGGCAAGCGCGAGTGGATGCGCGAGTACCTGAGCGACGCCGAGCGCGAACAGCGCCTGCGCGGTGACGCACGCGGTGCGCGGCTGCCCGAGATCGTCACGCCCGAGTTCGTGCGCGACGAGGTGGCGCGCGGCCGCGCGATCATCCCGGCCAACATCAACCACCCCGAGATCGAGCCGATGGCCATCGGCCGCAACTTCCTCATCAAGATCAACGCCAACATCGGCAACTCGGCGGTCACGTCCAGCATCGAGGAAGAGGTCGAGAAACTGGTGTGGGCGATCCGCTGGGGCGCCGACAACGTGATGGACCTGTCGACCGGTCGCAACATCCACACGACGCGGGACTGGATCGTGCGCAACTCGCCGGTGCCGATCGGCACGGTGCCGATCTATCAAGCGCTCGAGAAGGTCGGCGGCGTCGCCGAAGACCTGACCTGGGCGATCTTTCGCGACACGCTGATCGAGCAGGCCGAGCAGGGTGTCGATTACTTCACCATCCACGCCGGCGTGCGCCTGCCGTTCATCCACCTGACCGCGAACCGGCGCACCGGGATCGTGTCGCGCGGCGGCTCGATCATGGCCAAGTGGTGCATCACGCATCACAAGGAAAGCTTTTTGTACACGCACTTCGAAGAGATCTGCGAGATCATGAAAGCCTACGACGTGAGCTTCTCGCTCGGCGACGGCCTGCGCCCCGGCTCGGGCGCCGACGCCAACGACGAGGCCCAGTTCGCCGAACTGCGTACGCTTGGCGAACTCACGCAGGTCGCGTGGAAGCACGACGTGCAGACCATGATCGAAGGCCCCGGCCATGTGCCGATGCACATGATCCAGGCCAACATGGACGAGCAACTGAAGCACTGCCACGAGGCGCCGTTCTACACGCTCGGGCCGCTGACGATCGACATCGCGCCCGGCTACGACCATATCGCGAGCGCGATCGGCGCCGCGATGATCGGCTGGATGGGGACCTCGATGCTCTGCTACGTGACGCCGAAAGAGCACCTCGGCCTGCCGGACCGCGACGACGTGAAGCAGGGGATCATCGCGTACAAGATCGCGGCGCATGCGGCCAATGTCGCCAAAGGCCACCCGGGCGTGCGGGCGCGCGACGAGGCCTTGTCGAAGGCGCGTTTCGAGTTCCGCTGGATGGACCAGTTCAACCTCAGCCTGGACCCGGACACCGCGCGCGACTTCCACGACGAGACGCTGCCGAAGGATGCGAGCAAGGTCGCCCACTTCTGCAGCATGTGCGGCCCGAAGTTCTGCTCGATGAAGATCACGCAGGAGGTGCGCGACTACGCGGCGACGCAGGGCATCGAGGCGCGGCAGGCGCTCGAACAAGGCATGGCCGAGAAGTCCGCCGAGTTCAAGGCCGGCGGCGGCGAGTTTTACATCCCGATCAAGCGCGAAGCCTGAGCCGTGGCGACCCTCGACGTCGGCATCGCCGGTGCCGGGCTGCTCGGCCGCCTGCTGGCCTGGCGGCTCGCACGCGCCGGGCATCGCGTGACGGTGTTCGACCCCGCGGCTGGGCCTGCGCCGCGCTTCGACGGGCAGGGCGCCGCGGCCTTCAGCGCGGCCGGCATGCTGAGCCCGCTCGCCGAGCTGGACAACAGCTCGGCCGAGGTTGCAGCGCTCGGTTGGCGCGCCATCGCGTTGTGGCGCGAGCTCGTCGCGCTGTGTGCGCCGCCGCCTGCGTTCTCGCAGCGCGGCAGCCTGCTGCTCGCGCATCGCAGCGATCTCGGTGCGGCACAGCGGGTGCTCGCGCGCATCGAGGCCGCAGCCCGGCTCCGAGCTCAGCCGCTCAGCGCGCCGCAGCTCGCCGAGCTGGAGCCTGGCCTGCACGGCGCGCCGCACGCCTGGCTGCTGCCCGATGAAGCGCAGATCGACCCGCTCGCGACGATGCAGGCGCTGCACGACGGGGCCTACGGTGTGGCCTGGTGCTGGGGCCGCGCGGTGGATCGGGTCACGCCTGGCGCGCTGGCGCTCGGCGACGAGCTGCGGCGCTTCGACCTCGCGATCGACGTGCGCGGCACCGGCGCGCGCGCCGAGCTGCCGGTGCGCGGTGTGCGCGGCGAGACCGCGTGGCTGCATGCGCCGAACCACGGCCTGACGCGGCCGGTGCGCCTGCTGCACCCGCGCCATCGCGTCTACCTCGTGCCGCGGCCCGATGACATCGTGTTCGTCGGTGCGAGCGAGATCGAGAGCGACGACCGTTCGCCGGTGTCGTTGCGCAGCGCCGTCGAGCTCTTGTCGGCCGCGCACAGCGTGATGCCGGCGCTCGCCGAGGCCAGAGTGCTTCGGCTCGACCGCAACCTGCGGCCGGCGCTGCCGAACAACGAACCGCGCATCGAGCGCGAGCCCGGGCTGCTGCGCATCAACGGCCTGTTCCGCCACGGCTGGTTGATCGCGCCCGCGCTGGTCGAAGACGCGCTGGAGACGCTCGCATGATCACGATCCAACTCGATGGCCGGCCGCACCAGCTGCCCGACGCCTGCACGCTCGCCGCGCTGGTCGATGCACTCGGCCACGCGCCCCGCGGCATCGCTACCGCGGTCGACGGCCTGTTCGTGCCGCGCGGCCAGCGCGCCGAGATCACGTTGTGCGAAGGCGCGGCGGTGCTGCTGTTCCAGCCCATTGTCGGCGGCTGATCTTTCACGAAGGACTCACTCCCATGTCTCAAGCTCACACCGATTCCTGGCGCGTCGGCGAGGTCACACTGACGAGCCGCTTCCTGCTCGGCACCGCCGGCTACCCGTCGCCGCAGATCCTCGCTGACGCGATCGCGGCATCGCGAACCGAGGTCGTCACGGTGGGCCTCAAGCGCAGCTTGGCGAGCGGCGGCGACAACGGCTTCGTCGCATCGATCCGCGACGCAGTGCGAGCGAACGGCGCGCGCCTGCTGCCCAACACCGCCGGCTGCCGCAGCGCGCGCGAGGCGGTGCAGCTCGCGCACATGGCGCGCGAGCTGTTCGACACGCCGTGGATCAAGCTCGAGGTCGTCGGCGACGAGCACACCTTGCAGCCCGATCCGTTCGAGCTGCTGATCGCCGCGGCCGAACTCGTGCGCGCCGGCTTCACGGTGTTCCCTTATTGCACCGACGACCTCGTCAGTGGCCGTCGCCTGCTCGACGCCGGCTGCCCGCTGCTGATGCCCTGGGGTGCGCCGATCGGCTCGGGCCAGGGCCTGCTGAACCCGTTCGCGCTGCGCACACTGCGCGAGCGCTTGCCCGACGCCACGCTGATCATCGACGCCGGCATCGGTGCGCCCTCGCACGCCGCGCGCGCGATGGAGCTCGGCTTCGACGCGGTGCTGCTGAACTCGGCTGTCGCGCAGGCGCGTGCGCCGGTGCCGATGGCAAACGCGTTCCGCTTGGCGATCGAGGCTGGCCGCGTCGCGTGGTGCGCCGGCGTGATGGCGCCGCAGGATTTCGCGATCGCGAGCACGCCGGTCAGTGGCGAGCCGGTGCTTCTCGGAGCCAGCGCATGACGCCGCCCATCATCTGGAGCATCGCCGGCACCGACAGCGGCGGCGGCGCCGGCCTGAGTGCCGACCAGCGCGCGGCCGATGCCTTCGGCGTGCACCTGTGCCCGGTGGTCGCCGCGGTCACGGCGCAGCACTCGCGAGCCGTCACTCACATCGAAGTGATGCCAGTCGCGGTACTCGACGCACAGTTGCGCGCGCTGGCCGACGACATGCCGCCGCGCGTCATCAAGACCGGCCTGCTCGGCGGCGCCGATCAAGTTCGCTGCGTCGCGCGCTGGGTCGATCGGCTGCGCGAGCGCGCGCCGCTCGCGCTCGTCGTCGATCCGGTGCTGGGCGCGAGCACCGGCGCGGCCTTCGCCGACGACGCAACGCTGCGCGTCTATCGCGACGAGCTGCTGCCGCGCGCGACCGTGGTCACGCCGAATCGCCGCGAGGCCGAGCGCCTGCTCGGTGACGGTGACGCAGATCGACTCGCCACGCCCGCACTCGGGCGTGCGCTGCGCCGCCTCGGCGCGCACGCCGTGTGCATCACCGGCGGCGACAGCGCCGATGTCGACGGCCGCGTGCTGGACTGGCTCGCGAGCCCGCTCGCATGCGGCTGGATCGCCTCGACGCGCGTCGCCACCGCTCACCACCACGGCACCGGCTGCACCTTCGCGAGCAGCGTTGCCGCGGCGCTGGCGCTCGGCTTCGTCGCGAACGATGCGGTGGTGCTCGCGAAGATGGCCGTGACGCATGCCTTGCGCCACGGCCACGCGGCGGGTGCCGGCGCCGGCCCGGTGCACGCGCTGCGCGGCTTGGGCAACGATCCGTCGCTGCTGCCGCTGTGCTCGTGGGGCGACGCGCCGGCGTTTGCGGCGGCGCCGGTGCAGGCCGCGCCGCGCAGGCTCGATCTCTATGCCATCGTCGACAGCGCGGCGGCGCTGCAGCGCGCGCTCGATGCCGGCGTGCGCACGCTGCAGCTGCGCATCAAGGCGCCGGATGCGCCCGACCCGCGCTGGTTCGATGCGCTGCGCAGCGCGATCCAGCACAGCGTTGCGGCCTGCGAGGCGGCGGGCGCCGAGCTCTTCGTCAACGACCACTGGCGCCTCGCGCACGAGCTCGGCGCGTGTGGCGTGCACCTCGGGCAAGAAGACCTGCTGGCGCTCGGCGAGACCGGCCGCGCCGAGCTCGCTGCGAGCGGGCTCGCGTTGGGCATCAGCTCGCACAGCCTGTGGGAGCTGTGCCGTGCGCGCAGCAGTGCGCCGCGCTACATCGCCTGCGGCCCGGTGTGGCCCACGCTCACCAAGGCCATGCCGTGGCGGCCGCAAGGTCTGCACAACCTGCGCTGGTGGCAGGCGATGGCGGGCGCGCCAGTGGTCGCGATCGGCGGCGTGCTGCAAGCCGAGCAGGTGCAGGCAGCGGCGGCCTGCGGCGTCGATGGCGTGTGCGTGGTGCGTGCGATCGGGGACGACCCGGCGCGCAGCGTGCCGCCGTTGCAGCAGGCGCTGCGGTCGGGACGTGCGGTGATCGGCGCGAGCGAGGTGCCGCCCTGGCCGCGTCCGACGCTGGCCTCCACATCAGACCGCGGCCACGTCATCACCGGCGCAGAGTCGGCCTGACGGCGCGCTACCACGATCGCCCCTGCGGCGATGTGATGGTTTCCATTGCGTTGCCTTGAAGGGCCTGCGGCGGCATGATGCGGCGCGGCATTACCACCACCCGGAGACTACTGATGAAGTTTGATCGTCGCTCGCGCACTGGACCGCTCGCCCGCCACCTGCTGCCCGTCGTTGCCGGTGCGGCCCTCATGCTGTCGGCCGCGAGTGCGGCCGTCGCGGCCGCATGGGAGCCGAGCAGGCCGGTCGAGTTCGTCGTGCCGGCCGGGACCGGCGGCGGTGCCGACCAGATGGCGCGGCTGATCCAGGGCATCATCGTCAAACACAAGCTGATGACGGAGTCGCTGGTCGTCGTCAACAAGTCGGGCGGTGCCGGCGCCGAGGGCTTCCTGGCCGTCAAAGAGGCCAAGGGCGACCCGCACAAAATCATCATCACGCTGTCCAACCTGTTCACCACGCCAATGGCCACCGGCGTGCCGTTCAACTGGAAGGACATGACGCCGGTCTCGATGATGGCGCTCGACCAGTTCGTGCTGTGGGTCAACGCCGACAGGCCCTACAAGACGGCGACCGAATACATCGCCGCAGTGAAGTCGGCCGGCCCGAGCAAGTTCAAGATGGGCGGCACGGGTTCGAAGCAGGAAGACCAGATCATCACCGTCGGCCTCGAGAAGGCCACCGGCACCAAGTTCATCTACGTGCCCTACAAGGGCGGCGGCGAGGTCGCGGTGCAACTGGTCGGCGGGCACATCGACTCGACCGTGAACAACCCGATCGAGGCCGTCGCGCAATGGCGCGCCGGCAAGCTGCGCGCGCTGTGCGTCTTCGACCACGACCGCATGCCTTACAAAGAGAAGGTCACCGACGCGCAGTCCTGGGCCGACATCCCGACCTGCAAAGAGTCCGGCATCCCGACCGACTACGTGATGCTGCGCGGCGTCTTCATGGCCCCGGGCGTGACGCCCGAGCAGACGGCCTTCTACGCCGACCTGCTGAAGAAGGTCCGCGAGACGCCGGACTGGAAGGAGTTCATGGAGAAGGGCGCGTTCAACACGACCACGATGACCGGCGCCGACTTCCGCAAGTGGCTCGAGACGGCCGAGAACACGCACAAGCAGTTGATGGCTGAAGCCGGCTTCCTCGCCAAGTAGCCGCCGGCGGCCGCCCCCACCCGCTTTTTGTTTCGATGGCCACGCCGGCTCCGGCGTGGCCGGTGCTGCGCCTCATCTTCTGGAGTGCCCCATGTCAGACAAGCAAGAACCGCAAGACGAAGACGGCGGTCCGGTCCTGGCCCGCAACTGCACGGTGGACACGGTGGTGGCGGCCATCCTGCTGGTGGTCGGCATCGTCGTCGTGATCGAAGCCCGCCGCCTCGGTGCGGGCTGGACCAGCGACGGCCCGGGCGCCGGCTACTTTCCGTTCTACATCGGGCTGATCGTGTGCATCTCGAGCATCGGGATCATGTACCAGGCCTTGTTCAGCAAGAAGCGCGACACCGGCCCCTTCGTCGACCGGCTGCAGTTCACGCGCGTGATGTCGGTGCTGGCACCGGCCTGCGTCTACGTGTTCGGCGTGGTGTTCCTCGGCCTGTATGTCGCGTCGGCGGTTTACATCGCGCTGTTCATGATCGTCCTCGGCAAGTACTCGCCGCTGAAGAGCGTGGTCGTGGCGGTGGCCGTCAACGCGCTGTTCTTCATGATGTTCGAAGTCTGGTTCAAGGTGCCGCTCTACAAGGGCACGCTCGAGCCGCTGCGCTTCCTCGGCTATTGATTGACGCTGTTCACGGCCTCTCACGGAGACTGACCAAGATGGACGAGCTGGGTGCATTGATGCAGGGGTTCAGCGTGGTGCTGACCCCGATGAACGTGATGCTGATGTTCGTCGGCATCACGCTCGGCGTGCTGATCGGCGTGCTGCCGGGGCTGGGCGGCGCGAATGGCGTGGCGATCCTGCTGCCGCTGACCTTCACGATGTCGCCGACCTCGGCCATCGTGATGCTGTCGTGCATCTACTGGGGCGCGTTGTTCGGCGGGGCGATCACGTCCATCTTGTTCAACATCCCGGGCGAGCCGTGGTCGGTCGCGACCACCTTTGACGGCTACCCGATGGCACAAAAGGGCAAGGCCGGCCAGGCGCTCACGGCAGCGTTCACGTCGTCCTTCGTCGGTGCGTTCGTCGCGGTCGTGATGATCACCTTCCTCGCGCCGCTGGTGGCCAAGTTCGCGCTGAAGTTCGGCGCGCCGGAGTTCTTCGCGGTCTATTTGTTGACGTTCTGCAGTTTCGTCGGCATGGGCAAGGGCTCGCCGTTCAAGATCCTGATCGCGATGGCGCTCGGCTTCGCGCTCGCCGCGGTCGGCATGGACACCGTGACCGGCCAGCTGCGCCTGACCTTCGGCCAGAGCGAGCTGATGCGCGGCTTCGACTTCTTGATCGCGGTGATCGGGCTGTTCGGCATCGGCGAGATCCTGCTGTCGATGGAAGAAGGCCTGAACTTCCAGGGCAAGGCGGCGCGCATCAACGCCAAGGTCGTGTGGGAGACCTGGAAGGAACTGCCGCGCTACTGGGTCACGTCGCTGCGCAGCTCGCTGGTCGGCATCTGGATGGGCATCACGCCGGGCGGCGCGACGCCGGCCTCGTTCATGAGCTACGGCCTGGCGAAGAAGATGTCGAAGAACGGGCCGAAGTTCGGCACCGGCGAGATCGAGGGCGTGATCGCGCCCGAGACCGCTGCGCACGCGGCCGGCACCAGCGCGTTGCTGCCGATGCTGGCGCTGGGCATCCCCGGTTCGCCGACCGCGGCGGTGCTCCTGGGCGGCCTGCTGATCTGGGGCCTGCAGCCCGGGCCGTTGCTGTTCGTCGAGCAGAAGGACTTCGTCTGGGGCCTGATCGCCAGCATGTACCTGGGCAACCTGGTCGGGCTGATCGTGGTGCTGTCGACGGTGCCGCTGTTTGCGTCCATCCTGCGCATCCCATTCTCGATCATCGCGCCGGTGATCGTCGTGATCTGCGCGATCGGCGCCTACACGGTGCACAGCGCGATGCTCGACATCTGGTTCATGCTCGGCTTCGGCATCGTCGGCTACGTCTTCAAGAAGCTCGACTACCCGCTGGCGCCGCTGGTGCTGGCACTGGTGCTGGGCGACAAGGCCGAGGACTCCTTCCGCCAAGCCATGCTGGTCTCGCAGGGCGAGGTGTTCATCATGTGGGCCAACCCGCTGGTCGGCTCGATCACCACGCTCGCGCTGCTGATGCTGTGCTGGCCGCTGATCGCCAGGCTGCTGGTGAAGCTCAGGCCCGCCAAGGTCAACCCGCTGGCCGCGCAGCAGCCGGTGGATTAGGGCCTGTTCCTCATCAGATCTTGCCCTGCTGCTTGAGACGGCTCAGCGTCTCGGCAGCCAGGTTGAGGTAGGCCGCCAATTCCTTCTTCGGGATGCGCTCGGCCAGCTCCGGGTGCTTGCGCACGAAGCGATGCACCCGGCCCGGCGCGTCCAGCAGGTGCAGCGTGATCGTGTGCGCCATGATCTCGCTCATCAGCCGCATCACCTCGTACTCGAAGGTCGCCTTGAAGTGCGGGTGCGCGTCCATGAACGCGACCCACTGGTGCATCGGCAGGCGGGCGACGCGGGCTTTGGTCACGCAGACGATGCTGTAGGGCGTGGGCGTGTTCAAACACCAGGCGGCGTAGCTGGTCTCGATCTCGCGCTCGTCGGCGAAGCGCAGGATCATCTCCTTGGCCTCGGCGTTCGAGACCACGCGCTTCAGGATGCCGTCGAGCACGAAGTACTGCTCCATGTCGTGCACGCCTTGGTGCAGCAGGTACTCGCCCTTGGCGCAGTCGACGATGTCAAGGTGCTGTTCGAGTTCGTTGCGCTCGAGTTCGGTCATCTCCTTGAGCACGACGTTCTGGCCGAGCTGAACGTGGATGATGTTGCGAGCTCGGTGTTTCTCTACGGAAGTCATCGAAAAAGCCGCTGGCGGTGGCCGCGCGCAATGAGTGGTGGAACCGAAAGCGGGCCGCGGCAACTCGGCAGGGCGGCCTGCGTTGCGCATCATAGTGCGCCCGCTTCGTGAGAGTCGGGACGACGCCTCGCGCGCATTCCGCGCCCGAAGCACGCGAATCGAGCATCAGTGCTTCCCCTAGTACATGACCGCGGTCAAGAGTTTGGGCCTGTCCTGAACGTGACACTAGCGCCAATCCCGCAGTGCCAAGGCCTTGCGGGGCTCGTCCAGCCCGATTCGATGGCTGCACATCCAGGAGTTCGACAGTTCATTCTTCTTGTCGCGCGACTCATCTGCTCAAGCGCCAGGTTTTGTCTCGACCCTGATCTGCACCACGCCCCCGTCCGCGGACCCGGGCCCTGCGATCAGATCTCATATCAAGCCAGGAGACTTTCATGAATCAATCAATCGCCGCGGGCGTGGGATCCAGTGGTGCCGTCGCCGGCACCCAACATCCGATGCACCGCTGGGGCCAGTTGCTGATGGGCATCGTGTGCATGGCGATGATCGCCAACCTGCAATATGGCTGGACGCTCTTCGTCAACCCGATCTCCGAGAGGCACGGCTGGAGCCGCGCCGCGATCCAGGTGGCGTTCACGATCTTCGTGCTGACCGAGACCTGGCTGGTGCCGATCGAAGGCTACCTGGTCGACAAGTTCGGCCCGCGTCCGGTCGTGCTCGTCGGCGGCATTCTGTGCGGCCTGGGCTGGGTGATGAACTCGTACGCCGGTTCGCTGACCATGCTGTACATCGCCGCGGCGGTGGGCGGCATCGGCGCGGGCGCGGTCTACGGCACCTGCGTCGGCAATGCGTTGAAGTGGTTTCCGGACCGCCGCGGCCTCGCCGCGGGCCTCACGGCCGCCGGCTTCGGGGCGGGCTCGGCGCTCACCATCATCCCGATCTCGGCCTTCATCAAGTCGGACGGCTACGAAGCGGCCTTCCTGTACTTCGGCATCGGCCAGGGTGTGGTCGTGTTCCTGCTCGCGCTGTTCCTGACGCGGGCCCCCGAACACAAGAAGATGACCGGCATCTCGAACGCCAAGGTGCAGCAGTCCAAGCGCGACTACACGCCGGGCGAGGTGCTGCGCCAGCCGGTGTTCTGGGTCATGTACCTGATGTTCGTGATGGTCGCCGCCGGTGGCCTGATGGCGACGGCCCAGCTCGGCCCGATCGCCAAGGACTTCAAGATCGGCGACGTGCCCGTCAACATCATGGGCCTGGTGCTGCCGGCGCTGACCTTCGCGCTCGCCATCGACCGGGTGCTCAACGGGCTGACGCGGCCGTTCTTCGGCTGGGTGTCCGACCAGATCGGACGCGAGCCGACGATGTTCATCGCCTTCGCGCTCGAAGCCGTCGGCATCCTGGCGCTGTACAAGTTCGGCCAGAACCCGATCGCGTTCGTGATCCTGACCGGCCTGGTGTTCTTTGCCTGGGGCGAGATCTACAGCCTGTTCCCGTCGACCTGCGCCGACACCTTCGGCTCCAAGTTCGCGGCGTCGAATGCCGGCCTGCTGTACACGGCCAAGGGCACGGCTTCGCTGCTGGTGCCGCTGTCCAGCGTGCTGGCCACGGCCACGGGCGGCTGGGAAACGGTTTTCATCGTGGCCAGTGTGATGAACGCCATCGCGGCACTGATGGCGTGGTTCGTGTTGCGGCCCATGCGGCGTTCGGTGATGAGCCGGTCCGTCGCGAACTGAAGAACAGCCGAAAGCGATCACCCACCCACCGGCGGCCGCCGGTGGGTGATTTTCCAGAAAGTTGACCGCGGTCATCCCGCAAAACAGTCCGCTGAACCATAGTTCAAGCTCGAAATCCACGGCGTCTGAAACCTGCGCAGACTTTCAGGGGGGCATCGACCTCCCGCGCATCTCGCCTCTTACACGAAACCGAAGGAGACACGCATGTCCGCAGTTCTGACGGAAAAGCCTCTCAACATGACCAACGACGCTCAAGCTCCCGCCATGACCGACGGGTTTCACCTCGTCATCGAAGCCCTCAAGCTCAACGGCATCGACACCATCTTCGGCGTGCCGGGGATTCCGATCACCGACCTGACGCGCATGGCGCAGACCGAAGGCATGCGCGTGATCTCGTTCCGGCACGAACAGCACGCCGGCAACGCCGCGGCGGCCGCGGGTTTCCTGACGCAGAAGCCGGGCATCTGCCTGACGGTCTCGGCGCCGGGCTTCCTGAACGGCCTGACGGCGCTGGCGAATGCGACGACCAACTGCTTCCCGATGATCCTGATCAGCGGTTCGAGCGAACGCGAAATCGTCGACCTGCAGCAGGGCGACTACGAAGAGATGGACCAGCTCGCGATCGCCAAGCCGCTGTGCAAGGCCGCGTTCCGCGTGCTGCATGCCGAGGACATCGGCGTGGGCGTTGCCCGCGCGATCCGCTCGGCGTTGTCGGGCCGCCCGGGTGGCGTGTACCTCGATTTGCCGGCGAAGCTGTTCGCGCAGACGATGGAGGCCGAGGCCGGCAAGAAGTCGCTGATCAAGGTCGTCGACGCGGCGCCGCGCCAGCTGCCGGCACCTGATTCGGTCCAGCGTGCGCTCGACCTGCTGAAGGGCGCGAAGCGTCCCCTGATCCTGCTCGGCAAGGGCGCGGCCTATGCACAGGCCGACGCCGACATCCGCGCGCTGGTCGAGAAGTCCGGCATCCCCTACCTGCCGATGTCGATGGCCAAGGGCCTGCTGCCCGACACGCACGCGCAGTCAGCCTCGGCCGCGCGTTCGTATGTGCTGGCCGAAGCCGACGTCGTGCTGCTGGTCGGCGCACGCCTGAACTGGCTGCTGTCGCACGGCAAGGGCAAGACCTGGGCGCAGGACAAGGGCGCGAAGCAGTTCATCCAGATCGACATCTCGCCGACCGAGGCCGACAGCAACGTCGCGATCGCGGCGCCGCTGATCGGTGATATCGGCTCCTGCGTCTCGGCGCTGGTGGCCGGCATGGGCCCGAACTGGGCCAAGCCGCCTGTCGAATGGACCGGCGGCATCGCCGAGCGCCGCGACAAGAACCAGTCGAAGATGGCCGCGACGCTGGCGCTGAACCCGTCGCCGATGAACTTCCACAGCGCGCTGAACGTGATCCGCGAGCAGGTCAAGGCGCGCCCCGATGCGATCGTCGTCAACGAAGGCGCGAACACGCTGGACTTCGCACGCAGCATCGTCGACATGTACGAGCCGCGCAAGCGCCTGGACGTCGGCACCTGGGGGATCATGGGCATCGGCATGGGCTTCTCCGTTGCGGCCGCGGTCGTCACCGGCAAGCCGGTGATCGCGATCGAGGGCGACAGCGCCTTCGGCTTCAGCGGCATGGAGGTCGAGACGATTTGCCGCTACAACCTGCCGGTCTGCGTGATCGTCTTCAACAACAACGGCATTTACCGCGGCATCGACGTCAACGGCTCCGGTGGCACCGATGTGGCGCCGACGGTGTTCGTGAAGAACGCCCGCTACGACCTGATGATGCAGGCCTTCGGCGGCGTCGGCGTCCACGCGACGACGACCGCGGAGTTGAGCAAGGCACTGACCGAAGCGGTGGCCAGCGGCAAGCCGACGCTGATCAACGCCGTCATCGATGAAACCGCGGGTACCGAGAGCGGTCGTATCACCAGTCTGAACCCGCAGAGCGCGGCGAAGAAAAAGCAGTAACTTTCCCAGTCACACAAGGAGCACTCATATGAGCACCAAACCACTCGACGGCATCAAGATCATCGACTTCACGCACGTGCAAGCGGGCCCGGCCTGCACCCAGCTGCTGGCCTGGTTCGGCGCGGACGTGATCAAGGTCGAGCGCCCCGGATCGGGTGACGTGACCCGCACGCAACTGCGCGACATCCCCGGCGTCGACGCGCTGTACTTCACGATGCTCAACAGCAACAAGCGCTCGCTGACGCTGGACACCAAGAAGCCCGAAGGCAAGCAGGTGCTCGAGACGCTGATCCGCCAGTGCGACGTGCTGGTCGAGAACTTCGGCCCCGGCGCACTCGACCGCATGGGTTTCACCTGGGAACGCATCCAGGAACTGAACCCGAAGATGATCGTCGCGTCGGTCAAGGGCTTCAGCGACGGCCACCACTACGACGACCTGAAGGTCTACGAGAACGTCGCGCAGTGCGCCGGCGGCGCCGCTTCGACCACCGGCTGGTGGAAGGGTGAACATTCCGAGCCGACCATCTCGGCCGCCGCGCTTGGCGACAGCAACACCGGCATGCACCTCGCGATCGGCATCCTGACTGCCATCATCGGCCGCCAGCAGACCGGCAAGGGTCAGCGTGTCGCGTGCGCGATGCAGGACGCCGTGCTGAACCTGTGCCGGGTGAAGATGCGCGATCAGCAGCGCCTCGATCGGCTGGGCTACCTCGAGGAGTACCCGCAGTACCCGCACGAGAAGTTCGGCGACGTGGTGCCGCGCGGCGGCAATGCCGGTGGCGGCGGCCAGCCGGGCTGGATCCTGAAGTGCAAGGGCTGGGAAACCGACCCGAACGCCTACATCTACTTCACCGTGCAGGGTCATGCCTGGGAACCGATCTGCGACGCGCTCGGCAAGCCCGAGTGGAAGACCGATCCGGCCTACACGACGGCCAAGGCGCGCCAGCCGCACATCATGGAGATCTTCGGCACGATCGAGGACTGGCTGAAGGACAAGACCAAGTACGAGGCCGTCGACATCCTGCGCAAGTTCGACATCCCGTGCGCGCCGGTGTTGTCGATGAAGGAACTGCTGAACGACGAATCGCTGCGCAAGAGCGGGTCCATCGTCGAGGTGCCGCACAAGGAGCGCGGCAGCTACTGGACCATCGGCAGCCCGATCAAGTTCTCCGACCTGAAGCCGGAAGTGACCGCCTCGCCGCTGCTGGGCGAGCACACCGACGAAGTGCTGGCCGGTCTCGGCTACACGCCGTCGCAGATCAAGGAGCTGCACGCAGCGCACGCGGTTTGAGGCACTGACGCAGAAGTCTCGTCGGTGCATGACCGGATGGCGGCGCCCGCGGGGCGCCGCTTCTTTTTTGAACGCGATAAAGTGCTCGTCAATGGAGACTGCATGAACACGACCGTCGATTGCCACCAACTCGTCGCCGCCGTCGGCGACGCGATCATCGCCGCCGACGCGGGCGGCGCCATCACGCTGTGGAACCCGGGTGCGGTGCGCATGTTCGGCTACACCGAACAAGAGGCGCTCGGCCAGTCGCTCGACCTCATCACGCCGGAGCGGCTGCGCCACCGCCACTGGGAGGGCTACAACAAGTCGATGGCCACCGGCACGACCAAGTACGGCAACGATCTGCTGCGCGTGCCCGCGACGCACAAGGATGGGCGTGCGATGTCGATCGCCTTCACGGTGGCGATGCTGTTCACGCCCGAGAATAAGGTGGGCTCGATTGTGGCGATCATTCGCGACGAGACCACCCGTTTTGCCGAAGAGCGCGCGCTGAAGAAGCGCGTGGCCGAACTCGAGGCCCAGCTGGCGGCAACCACGTAAGCAACGACGAATTCAAGACCCCCGGAGAAAGACATGAGCAAGGCGCTGGAAGGCTACCGAATCCTCGATTTCACACATGTGCAGTCGGGCCCGACCTGCACGCAGCTGCTGGCGTGGTTCGGTGCCGACGTGATCAAGGTCGAGCGCGCCGGCGAGGGCGATGCGACGCGCGGCCAGCTGCGCGACGTCCCCGACGCCGACAGCCTCTACTTCACGATGCTCAACCACAACAAGCGCTCGATCACGATCGACACCAAGAAGCCCAAGGGCAAAGAGGTGCTCGAGACGCTGATCAAGCAGTGCGATGTGCTGGTCGAGAACTTCGCGCCCGGTGCGCTCGACCGCATGGGCTTCAGCTGGGCGCGCATCAACGAGCTCAACCCGAAGATGGTGGTCGCCTCGGTGAAAGGCTTCGGCCCCGGCAGGTACGAAGACTGCAAGGTCTACGAGAACGTCGCGCAATGCGCCGGCGGCTCGGCCTCGACGACCGGCTTCGACGACGGCCCGCCGATGGTCACCGGCGCGCAGATCGGCGACAGCGGCACCGGGCTGCACCTCGCGCTCGGCATCCTCGCGGCGCTCTTGCAGCGCCACAACACCGGCCGTGGCCAGAAGGTGCTCGCGCCGATGCAGGACGCGGTGCTGAACCTGTGCCGCGTCAAGCTGCGCGACCAGCAGCGCCTGGAGCGCACCGGCACGATGCACGAGTACCCGCAGTACCCGGACGGCAAGTTCGGCGACGCCGTGCCGCGCGCCGGCAATGCCTCGGGCGGCGGCCAGCCCGGCTCGATCCTGAAGTGCAAGGGCTGGGAGACCGACCCGAACGCCTACATCTACTTCATCACGCAGGGCGCGGTCTGGCCGGCCGTGTGCAAGGTGATCGGCGAAGAAGGCTGGATCACCGACGAGGCCTTTGCCACGCCCGCGGCGCGCCTGCTGCACCTGAAGCCGATCTTCGCGCGCATCGAGAAATGGACGATGACCAAGGACAAGATCGAGGCGATGGAAATCCTGAACAAGTACGACATCCCCTGCGGCCCGATCCTGTCGATGAAGGAGATCGCCGAAGATGAATCGCTGCGTGCGAGCGGGACGATCGTCGAGGTCGACCACCCGGTGCGCGGCAAGTACCTGACGGTCGGCAACCCGATCAAGATGTCCGACAGCCCGACCCACGTCACGCGCTCGCCGCTGCTCGGCGAGCACACGATCGAGGTGCTCGAGCAGCTCGGCTACACGCAGGCGCAGATCGACGCGCTGCGCGAGGAGCGCGTCATCTGAGTGGTGTACGAGAAGTGCACGAGGCGCGCGGCCGCGCCGCGTCTCGTGCATAAGCTCCCGTGAATGGTTTTGCATAAATACTTTGACTGTTATTGATGGTGCGACTCCCGAACAATTGACTGCATCGACCCACCGGTCAGCAGCGTCAACCGAGGAGCCCACCATGAGCGACACGACCGAAACGAACTCGTCATTCGACACCCTGGAGGCCGAACGCAATGCCTACAACGTGGCCTTTTGCGAACTCGGGCTGGCGTGGCACTGGGACGCCCAGACCTACGCCGAATTGCGCGCCGCATCGCATCGGACGTGCCACGTGCGCAGCTACCTCGAGGCGCAGCAGCCGCACCTGCTGCGCGCGTACGATGCCGAGTTCCTGGTCGATGCGATCGAGACCAAGCGCCGGCAATTCAGTCGCGCGATGACCTGATAACCGAGCGTTCGAACAATCATGTCGAGCGATCAACAGAGAGAACCGACATGACTGTTCAAGTCCAGCACTGGGTCCGCTTTCGACATGCCGGCAGCGTCGGCTTCGGCACGCTGACGGACGAGCGCATCGCCGAGCATCGCGGCGACATGTTCGCCGCACCCGAGCCCACCGGCCGCGTGCTCGCGCTGCGCGAGGTCCAGCTGCTGAGCCCGACGCAGCCGACCAAGGTCGTCGCGCTCTGGAACAACTTCAAGGCGCTGGGCGACAAGCTCGGCCTCGCGGTGCCGGCCGAGCCGCTGTATCTGCTGAAGGCGCCGAACTCGTTCGCGAACCCGGGCGACGTGATCCGCCAGCCACGCAGCAAAGGCAAGGTCGTGTTCGAAGGCGAACTCGGCATCGTGATCGGCCAGACCGCGAGCGGCGTCGCTGAAGCCGATGCGATGGATCATGTGTTCGGCTACACCTGCGCGAACGACGTGACCGAAGCCGAGATCCTGAACCGCGATGCCTCGTTCACGCAGTGGGTGCGCGCCAAGGGCCTGGACACCTTCTGCCCGATGGGCCCGGTGGTCGCGACCGGCCTCGACGCGGCGACGCTCGTCGTCACGACCACGCTCAACGACGACGTGCGCCAGAACTACCCTGTCAGCGACATGCGCTTCTCGGTGGCGCAGCTCGTGAGCCTGATCTCGTTCGACATGACGCTGTACCCCGGCGACGTGATCCTGTGCGGCACGTCCGTCGGCGTCGGCTCGATGAAGCCCGGCAGCGACATCGCGATCGGGATCGACGGCATCGGCACGCTGCGCAACCGCTACGAGTAGCGCGCTACCCCAAGAATTCATCTCAAGGAGTCTTCCAATGAAAGTGGCAATCATCGGCGCCGGGGCGATCGGCGGCTACGTGGGCGTGAAGCTCGCGCTGGCCGGCGAGGACGTGACCTTCATCGTGCGCGGCGCGAACCTCAGCGCGATCAAGCGCAACGGCATGAAGCTCATCATGGCCGACGGCACCGAGCACGTCGCACGAGGCGTTCGCGCCACCAACGACTACGCCGAGGCCGGCCCGCAAGACCTCGTCATCCTCGCGATGAAGGCGCACCAGGTCGAGGCCGTCGCGCGCGACGTCCCCAAGCTGTTCGGGCCCGACACCGCGGTCGTGACGATGCAGAACGGCATCCCGTACTGGTATTTCGAGAAGCACGGCGGCGCGTTCGAAGGCACGCGCGTCAACAGCGTGGACCCGAGCGGCATCATCGGCGAGTGCATCCCGGCGCGGCGCGTGATCGGCTGCGTCGTGTACCCCGCGTCGGAGCTGATTGCGCCCGGCGTCGTCAAGCACATCGAAGGCGACCGCTTCCCTGTCGGCGAGCTCGATGGCTCATCGAGTGAGCGAGTCAACCGCATCTCGGCCTGCTTCGCGAATGCCGGCTTCAAGGCGCCGGTGCTCGACAACATCCGCGCCGAGATCTGGCTCAAGCTGTGGGGCAACCTGACCTTCAACCCGATCAGCAGCCTGAGCCACGCGACGCTGGTCGACATCTGCCAGTACCCGCTCACGCGTGCGCTGGCTGCCTCGATGATGACCGAGGCCCAGGCGGTGGCGCACAAGCTCGGCATCGAGTTCCGCGTGTCGCTGGACAAGCGCATCGCCGGCGCCGAGAAGGTCGGCAAGCACAAGACCTCGATGCTGCAGGACATCGAGGCCGGCCGCGCGCCCGAGATCGATGCGCTGGTCGGCACCGTGGTCGAACTCGGTCGCCTGACCGACACGCCGACGCCGCACATCGACACCGTCTACGCGCTCGTCAAGCTGCTCGGCAAGAGCATGGACGAGCAGCGCGGCCAGGTGCGACTGCAAGAGATGGCCGCCGCGGCTTGAAATCGCGGAGGGCAGCTGGCCGAGTCAGTTGAAATGATGATCATCCCGGGGCATTGAATTCGGAGAATGTGGCGGTTCGCGGCCCGGTGCGGACCTTGGGTGCCTTCGTTGATCGGAGCTGCCTGCGACCCTATTTTTCGACCGCCAAGAACGCCAAGGGACGCAAAGAACGCCAAGAAAACCCAGGCCCTTCCTTTGTGATCTTTGCGTCCCTTGGCGTTCTTGGCGGTAAAGAAAAGCTAGCCGATGGCACCTCCGATCAACGAAGGCACCCAAGGTCCGCAACGGGCCGAAGGCGGCACCTCGTGATCTCCCGCGTTGCATGCGCCGTGTCCAGATGAAACACGCCACGCTGCGCCAGTTGAAGGTCTTCGAAGCGGTCGCGCGGAACCTGAGTTTCTCGCGCGCCGCGGAAGCGCTGCACCTGACGCAGCCGGCGGTCTCGACGCAGATCAAGAAGCTCGAAGACCACGCCGGCCTGGCGCTGTTCGAGCAGTTCGGCAAGAAGATCTACCTGACGCCGGCCGGTGCCGAGCTGCTCGGCATCAGCCGCGGCATCATCGCGCAGTTCGAGCTGGCCGAGAGCGCGATGACGCAGTTCAAGGGCGTCTCGGGCGGCAAGCTGAACGTGGCGGTGATCAGCGCCGGCGACTACTTCTTTCCGCGCCTGCTGGTCGAGTTCATCGGCCGGCACCAGGGCGTGGTGCTGAACTTCACGGTGCACAACCGCGAGGAACTGCTCGCGCAGATGAGCGCGAACCTCACTGATCTGGCGATCATGGTGCGCCCGCCGACCGATGCCGACATGGTCGCCGAGCCGTTCGCGCCGCATCCTTACGTGATCGTCGCGCCGCCGCATCACGCGCTGGTAGGCGAGACCGGCGTCCGCGTCGAGCGGCTGCTGCGCGAGCCCTTCGTCGTGCGCGAGAAGGGCTCGGACACCTGGCAGTCGATGCAGGAAGGCTTCGGTGCGCATATCGATCGGCTCAACATCGCGATGCAGATCAAGAGCACCGAGACCATCAAGCAGGCCGTGATGGCCGGCCTGGGCCTGGGCTTTCTGTCGGCCCACACGATCGCGCAGGAGCTGCGCAGCGGCAGCCTCAAGGTGCTCGACGTGCGCGGCTTCCCGCTGATGCTGAACTGGTACGTCGTGCAGCGCCGTCACAAGCGCTTGCCGCCGGTGGCACAGGCGTTCAAGGATTTTCTGCAGGCCGAGGGCGCGGCCTTCATCGGGCAGACGACGGCTACTTGACGAAGGTCGTGTCGGTCGGTGCTTGCGGCGGGATCTTGATCGCCAGCGCCTTGAAGCGCCCGCTGGTCGACACGGTGCCGGCGTGGTGCGTGCCCTTCGGGATGATGATCAGCATGCCCGGCCGGATCTCGCGCTGGGTGTCGCCCAGCCACGCGGTGCCGGTGCCCTCGACGATGTACTGGACCTCGTTCGCCTCGGTGTGAAAGTGCTTGCCGACATTGCCCATCTGCACGCCGATCGTTGCCTGCTCGGTCGCGATCAGGCCCTTGGCGCGCAGATCGGGGTTGGGCGTGGCGGGCAGGTCGGCCTCCTGGATGGCGGCGATGTCGATGATCATTGGCGTCAGCGCCGTCGGCTGCGCCTGGGCGCTGGGCAGCAGGCGCTGCGCGATCGGTGACACGGCGAAGCCGGCGCCGAAGGCCAGCACGAGCGACAGGGTGGGGACGAGTCGCATGCCGGCCCTATTTCTTCTTGGCAGCAGCGACCGGCTTGGTCGCCGTCGCGCCGCCTTGCAGGCCTTCGGACATGCCGATCAGCACGCCGCTGACCAGCGCCGCGTAGCCGTCGAGCATCGCCTGCGCGGTCTTCGCGGTGGCGGCGCGGCCATCGCGCAGCGCGGCCTGGGTCTGCGCCATCAGCTGCTCGACCGTCTGCGTCGCCTGCGCACCGGTGTCGGTGCCCTTGAGCTTCATTGCGCTGAGCACGTTGTCCCAGGGGCCCTGCATGCCTTGCATCGGCGCGCTGACGCCCTGGACCGCCTTGGTCACGGTCGCGAAGAAGGTGTCTTCCATCTTCTCGAGGTTGTCGATCGCGGTCTTGAGCTGCTTTTCTTTCAGCGCCGCGCCCTGGTCGACGAACTGCTGCAAGGCCTTGCGATTGGCCTCGACGGCCTGCAGCAGCGCGCCGTCCATGCCCGCGAAGGCCTTGGTCAGCATCGCCTCCACGTCGACCGGGCTGGCGACGTTTTGTGCGGCGCCGGCGGTGGCCGCGGTCGTCACCGTCTTCAGCACCTTCTTGATGTTCTCCATCGTCAGCTCGCGGCCCTGCAGCGCCTTCAGCGTGGCGTCGGCGACGCCCTTGCGCAGCGCCTCGCCCTGTTTGGCGGTGGCTTCCGAGAACATCTTGACGATGGCGTCTTGGTCGATCCCTGACTTGATCATTGGCTGATCCTTGGTGGTGGTTTGTCGAAGTGGCTGCGGGCCCAGCGCCGGGCCGCTCCCAAGCGGGCCCGCATCCCCGCGGGGGATCGGCCGACGTACCCGTCGGCCGAGGGGATCCATTTTTATTGCATGTGCTGGCCGCCGTTGATCGCGATGTTCGCGCCGGTCAGGAACGCGGCTTCTTCGGACGCGAGGTAGATGATCAAGCCGGCCACCTCTTCGGGCTTGCCGAGGCGGCCGACCGGGATGTGCGGCAGGATCTTGGTGTCCAGCACTTCCTTCGGGATCGCCGTGACCATCTTCGTGCCGATGTAGCCGGGCGAGATCGTGTTGACGGTGACGCCGCGCTTGGCCACCTCGAGCGCGAGCGCCTTCGTGAAGCCGTGTACGCCGGCCTTCGCGGCCGAGTAGTTGGTCTGGCCGAACGCGCCCTTGCTGCCGTTGACCGACGACACGTTGATGATGCGGCCCCAGCCGCGCTCGACCATGCCGTCGGCGACCTGCTTGGTCATGTTGAACAGGCTGTCGAGGTTGGTGCGCATCACCGCATCCCAGTTGACCTTGTCCATCTTCTTGAAGGTCATGTCGCGCGTGATGCCGGCGTTGTTGACCAGCACGTCGACCGCGCCGGCCTTCTTGTGCACCTCGGCGATGGCCTTGGTGCAGGAGTCGAAGTCGGACACATCGCAGGGCACGGCGAGAATCTCGTAGCCGTTGGCCTTCATGCCAGCGACCCATTCGTCCGACTTGGTGTTGCTGGGCGAATAGGTCACGACGACCTTGTAGCCCGCATCGACCATCTTGGTCGAGATCGTCTCGCCCAGGCCGCCCATGCCGCCCGTGACCAGAACCACTCGTTGCTTTGCTGCTGTCATTTTTCGTCTCCTTGGTGATGAACGTGTCGATGCAGAACGGACAGGTACGGCCGCGGGTCAGCCCTGGCGCGCGGTGGTGGTGGCCGGCATGTGCGCGGTGCTCTGGTCGAGCTCCGCTTCGGGCTCGTCGGATTCGATGCCGCTCGCATTGTCGAGCTCGCGGGCAAGACGATCTTGATCCAGATCACCCGTCCACTTCGCGACCACGATCGTGGCCACGCCATTGCCGATCAGGTTGGTGAGGGCGCGCGCTTCCGACATGAAGCGGTCGATGCCCAGGATCAACGCCAGCCCCGCGACCGGCACATGGCCCACGGCCGACAGCGTCGCCGCCAGCACGATGAAGCCGCTGCCGGTCACGCCGGCCGCGCCCTTGGACGTGAGCAGCAGCACCAGCAGCAGCGTGATCTGCTGCGTGATCGTCATCGGCGTGTTGGTGGCCTGCGCGATGAACACCGCGGCCATCGTCAGGTAGATCGACGTGCCGTCCAGGTTGA
>Ga0307515_10006220_pt1 | contig 23981 bp, 14 predicted proteins | sample 17_EM_MG_FD_194513 | JGI IMG/M metagenome (GOLD analysis project Ga0307515, IMG submission 194513) | Populus trichocarpa ectomycorrhiza microbial communities from riparian zone in the Pacific Northwest, United States - 17_EM | ecosystem: Host-associated > Plants > Roots > Unclassified | place... | reverse complement strand
GTGCCGGCCGGCAGGTGTGCGACGACGGCCCGCGGGCCGAAGCCGCTGCCGAGGCTGCGCGCGCAGGGGATCGCGCCGTCGCGGACGGTGCACAGGTCGTCGCGGCCGTCGCCATCGACGTCGGTGAATACCGCGGTCGCGGTGTCGGGGATCGCGCCGGCGCCGGCGCTGCTCTCGATCGTGCCGCCGCTGGCGTAGCCCCAGGGGACGCCGTCGCTGGTGAGCGCGCGGTCGCGGTCGAGGCCACAGGCCGGGCCGCCGGGCGTGGCGGCGCACCAGTCGGCGGCGCGATCGCCGTCGAGGTCGGCCAGCCACAGCGCGGCGCCGCGATCCGGCCAGGTCGAGCGGATGTCGGTGATCGCGGCGTCACCGCGCGCGACGCACACCACGCCGCCGGCGGCGAGGCCGCAGATCCGGCCGCCGGATACGATCGCCAGCGAGCGCTCGGTCGGGTTGGCCGGGCCCGCGCCGCCGAGCACGGTGGCCCAGCGCACGGCCTGATAGCCGCTCGCGGCGGTCGCGCACACGAGGCCATCGGCGTCGCGGCCGCACGCGTCGGTCATCGCGTCGCCGTCGACGTCGCCGAGCGCGAGGCTCTCGGGCTCGATCGCGAGCGGCGCGGTGGGGTTGTCGATCCGCACCGCCGGTGACAGCCCGCCGCCGGCGAGGCCGGAGGCGCAGACCAGTCCGCGGCCGGTCTCGACGGCGCAGAGCCGCGGCCGGGTGTCGCCGGCGAACCGCGCGAGGCGGACGGCGCGGCCGGTGCGTGCGATCGCGGCGGTGGCGCGCGGCGTCGCGGTGGTCGGCCGGGCGAGCTCCCAGACCGGAGCGGTGGGCGCGCCGCACAGCCCGGCGCGCGGCCGGCCGCCGGCCTGACCAACGCAGTACAGGTGCTTGTGCGCCAGGCCGTCGAGCGCGGGCGGCGGCGTTCCGGACCACAGGTGGCCATCGTCGTCGAGGAAGAACCGGCGGCCGGGGCCGAGCGGGTCGCAGCCGCCGGCCACGAGCTCGCCGGTGAGGATGACGTCCAGGCAGAGGCCGGCGGTCGAGCGCAGCGCGCCGCGCTCGTCGAGCTGCCAGGTCGGAGCGCCGGCGCAGTCGACGATCGACGCGTTGCCGCCGCTGGTGGTGGCCGAGACGCAGCCGGTGCCGATCCGGAGCTGACCCTCGCCGCCGTGCCGCATGCCGACGGCGTAGTGCCGCGCCAGCCGCCGGGTGTCGTCGGCAGGGAGCTTGTCCGCCGGACAGGCGGTGCCGCACGGCGCGCAGCCGGTCGCGCAGGCCTCGAACCGCGCCAGGGCATCGAGCGAGCGGGCCGGCGCGACGCCGGCGTTGGCCGGCTCGTCGGCGATGTTGTCGCCGCGGTACGCGGTCAGCGCGGGGCTGCGCGGCGACGCGGCGGTCGCCAGCAGCGCGAGCGCGCCGACCAGCTCGTGATCGGAGTGATCGGCACCGTGGGTCGAGGCGACCTCGAGCGTGCGCAGCGCCCTGGGCGCGGTGGTGTCGATGATCTGGGCCAGCGTGGCGACCAGGCCGGCGCGGTCGTAGGTCGCGGTGCGGCGGGCGACGGTGGTCGCCGAGGCCGCGTTGCCTTGCCACAGGTTCAGCAGGCTGTCCGGCGCGCTGCCGTCGGCGCCGCCGTCGGGGGTGCCGAGGAACACCAGCGAGATCCCGGCGGGGGCGAGCCGGCAGTGCTCGGCGGCGTGGCCGACGAGGTCGATCCAGCCGCAGCGCCAGTCGCCCGCGCCGGCGATCGCCCGGTAGGCCGCCGGCAGGCCGCCATCGCGCGACTCGGCGAGTTCGACCCCGCCCTCGCCGCTGCCGGCGGTGACGTAGACCACGGTCAGGCCCTGGCCGCGCAGCGCGGCGTCGGCGACGTCGGGCTCGAGGAACACGAGATCGTCGCCCTGGTGCGCGACGATCACCAGCTCGGCGGCTGGAACGAGGGTGTCGCCGGTGGGCAGGGCGCCGTCGCCGCACGCGCTCGCGGCCAGGGCAACCACCAGGAACAGCCATGCACGCATCCCGCGTTCATGCCGGCTGCCGCGCCCGACGTCAAGCGGCGTCGCGGCGCCGTGCGAGCTGCGCCACGCCGCCGGCCGCCCCGACGATCAGGTGGGCCAGCCACAGCCCGAGCGAGGCGGCGAGCGCGTTGGCCTCGGCCATGCCGAACAGCTGGCCGCACAGCCCGACATAGACCGCCTCGCGGGCGCCGGCCCCGCCGACGGTGATCGGCAGGAACGCGGTGGCCGCGGCCAGCGGCACGACCAGCAGCGAGGCCGGCAGATCGATCGGCGCGAGTTGCGCGAGCAGGACCCAGCCGGCAGTGGCGACCAGCGCCTGGGTCGCGATCGACAGCACCAGCGCGACGGCGAACGCCCGGCCATCGCGCAGCTCGGGCAGCTTGCCCGCGATCCGCGCCAGCGGCCCCGGCAGGTGCGGCGCCAGCCGCCGGGCGAGCGGGATCGCCGCGACCAGCGCGAACGAGCCGGCGCTGCCGAGCACCGTCCACCACCACAGGGCGCGGGTATCGAGCGCGCCGCGGGTCGCGACCAGGCCCGCGGCCAGCAGCGCGAACAGCCCGAACAGCCCGAGCGCGCGCTCGACCAGCACCACGGCGAGCGCGCCGGTCGCGCCCTCGCCATCGAACGCGTCGCGCGTCACCACGCCGCGCGCGACGTCGCCGGCCACCGCGCCGGGCAGGTAGTTGTTGTAGAAGAACGCGACGAAGTACAGCCGGACCAGCGCGCCGAGCCGCGGGATCCGGGTCGCCCCGTACGCGCGCAGCACCACTCGCCAGCGCAGCGCGCCGGCGACGACGTTGGCGGCGACCAGCGCGGTCGCCAGCGCGAACGCAGTGGCCGGGATCCGCGCCAGGGCCTCCCGGGCGGCGCCGAGATCGACGCGGGTCGCGATCCAGGCGAGCGCTGCCGCGGTGCCGAGCACGCGGAGGATCAGGCCGAGTCGCTTCCTCACGTGCCACGCAGCATGCCGGATCGCCGCCCGCCCCGCTCGTCGATCGCGTTCGACGTCGCCGCGGCCAACGCTGCCGCTGGCTGCTCGTTGTGCCCGGTGGCCGCGCCGTGTTAACGCCACGGCGTGGTCGCATGGCTCGGCTCGGCCGGTCGCTGGCTCGCACACACGCCGGGCGCGCAGCTCGTGCTGGGCGCGGCGATCGTGGCGCTGGCGTTCCCGGCGCAGCTGTCGGGGGAGCTGGGGCTGGCGACGCTGGCCGGCGCGCTCGGCGTCGCGTTGCTGGTGGCGTGGCCGTACGCCCCGGACTGGTTGCGCGCGCCGCCCGAGCGCACCGCGAGCGCGCTGGTGATCGCGGTGGTGGTGACGGTCGGGATCGCGGTGTTCCGCGAGGCGCTGACCGAGTCGCCCGACTGGCAGATGGGCGACTGGGGGCCGCAGCGCGCGGTGCTGGCGCACGTGGTGCCCGCGCTGCCGGGGTTCGACGTGCCGGTGTGGAACCACGCGGTGTCGACCGGCGACGCGCCGCTCGAGCTGTACCCGTCGCTGAGCTACCTGGTGACCGGGTATGTCGCGCTCGGGCTCGGCCTTGGCCACGACCTGCCGCTCGCGCTGATGATCGTGGCGGTGATCGTCCACCTGGTGATCGCGGCGGCGACCACGGCGATCGCGATGCAGGTCGCGCCGCGGCCGATCGCGCTGGTGGTCGGCCTGCTGACCCTGGTCGACAGCGGCGCGGTCGCGCACGGCGGCACGGTCGGGCTGTTCCGCTGGGCGCTGCTGCACAGCGCGCTGGCGCTGGCGTGCGCGGCGATCGCCGCGCTCGGCGTGCTCGCGGCGCTGCGCCGGCCGCGGCTGGCGGCGTCGGCGACGATCTGGATCGCGACCGCGATCGCGACGATCGCGCACCCGGCCGGGCTGATCGCCGCGGCGGCGAGCGCGGTGGCGCTGCTCGCGGTGGCGCTGCTCGCGTCCGACGTCCCGCCGCGCCGGGCGATCGCCGCGCTCGGCCACGTCGCGATCGGGATCGCGCTCGGCGCCGTGGTGTGGATGCCGCTCGCCGCGCGGATCCTGGCCTACGGCCAGCACTTCCCCAACGCGCTGCGCCCGCCGGCCCGGCTGCTCGAGGACCTGCTGGCGTCGCCGTCGCCGGTGACCGCGTTCGCCGCGTTCGAGTACGCCGGCTACCTCGGCCTGCTCGCCGGGCTCGCGTCGCGCCGGGCGCGCACCGTGTTCGTCGGCGCGAGCGGCTTCGTGCTGCTGCTCGGGCTGTGCGACGCACCGTACCTCGCGCTCGACCTCGCGCCGGGGCTCGGCGTGGCGCGGCTGGGCACCGAGCGGCTGGCCCAGCTCGCGCGGCCGTTCGTGTGGGCGGCGAGCGGCTACGGGCTGGCGATCTTCGCCGCACACGCCCGCGCGGCGTGGCAGGGGGCGACCCGGCGCCGCCAGCTGATCGCCGCCGCGGTGCTCGGCGTGGTCGGCGGCGCGACGCTGCGCGCGCTGCCCGCGCTGTGGACGTCGGTGGCGGATCGCGCCGCCAACGAGGCCGAGGTGTTCGCGGCTGACCCGCTGGGCCGCGCGGCGCTGACGCAGTGGGCGGCCGCGCGCGCCCACGACCTCGCGCCGGGGGCCTGGGCACGGGCGCTGTTCGAGGAGGACACGCACGAGCACTTCCACCTCACCGCCGAGACCGGGCTGCCGTCGTTTCACCTGTCGCCCCAGCCCGATCTGCTGCTGCGCGAGCGGATCGAGGACACCTCGCCGGCGAGCCTGCGGCGGTTCAACGTGCGCTGGGTGATCGGCGTGGGCCGCTCGCCCCAGCTCGGCGATCCGGCGAGCGAGAAGGTCATGGGCGGCTACCACGTCCGCGAGCTGGCGTCGTGGGACGGCAAGTTCGCCCGGATCGAGCGCGGCAGCGGCGAGGTCACCGTGACCCGGCTCGACGACCGCGGCGTCGAGCTCGACGTCACCGGGACCACCGAGCCGGTGCTGGTCGCGCTCGGCACCGGGTTCTATCCCCGGTGGCGGGCGCGGCACGCCGGCGGCGCGGCCGAGCCGGTCTACGCGTACCCGACGGTCCCGGGCGGCCGGCTGCACGTCGTCGCCGCGTGGCTCGCGCCCGGCCACACCACGTTCACGGTCGACGGCCCGCTGCCGTCGGATCACGATGGCCTGGCGATCGCGATCATCGCCGCGCTCGCGGCCGCGGCAGGCGTGGTGGTGTGGCGCCGGCCCAGGTTGCGGCGCCGCGCGCTGGTCGGGCTGATCCGGATCGGCAACTGGCGCCGGCGCTGGCCGGCGGCCGGCGCGCTCGCGGTGCGCGCGGCGGTGCCGCTCGCGCTGCTCGTGGTGATCGCGCGGGGCTGCCTGGACGCCGGCCGCGAGACCCGCGCGCTCGAGCTCGGCTCCGGGCTGCGCGCGACCGCGAGCGTCGCGGCGCGCAAGCTGGGCGGCGCGTGGCAGGACTGCAGCTACTCGCGCGCCACCGGCGCCCACGACTGCGACGGGCTGGTCGTGGCCTACGACGCGACCGCGAGCCTCATCAACGACGCGGCGCCGAGCTGGGCGTTCGTCACGCCGGCGATCGCCGCGTCGGCCGACACCCTCGGCGTCGAGATCCGGATCCGGCTGCGCGCACGGCTCGCCGGGGTCTACGAGGCCGCGGTCAGCGACGGCTCGGCCGAGCTGTCGACCGACGGCGAGCCGGCGCAGACCATCGAGCGCGACCGGCTCGAGTTCGCCGATCGCGGCGAGCGTACGGTCGAGATCCGGTCGAGCGTGCCGACGACCGGCTGGGCGTTCACCCTGGTCCGCGAGGACACGCTCGTGCCGGCGCGGCCGTTCCTCGACGCACCACCGGCCGAGCCGCCGGCCGCGGTCCGCGCGATCCGCTGACTCAGCGCGCCGCCGCCGCGGGCTCGTAGTGGAACGCCAGCGACTTCACGAACACCGACGCGCGCATCGTCGTCGCCGTGGTGGCGCCCGGATCGCGCACGACGATCATCGGCTCGGTGTCGATGTCCTTGGGGTTGTCCCGCTCCGGCCAGATCTGCGTACAGCTCGCCTCGGCCATCGCCGTCGGGCACACCGCCACCGGGCGGAAGGTGCTCGACCGGAAGCCGAGCTTGTTGAATCCCGTCCGCGTCACGCTGCCCGGGACCTCGAGATGAATGACCTGCCAGCCCGGCGCCGTGACCTTGTAGCTGCCGACCTGGTGCTTCGCGCGATCCTTGGCCGCGTCATAGTAGTAGAGATCGAGGTCCCAGTAGAACTGCAGGGTCGTCGGGTGGGTCGCGTAGATCTCCAGATCGACCGAGGTCGGGTGGTGGTCGTCGAGGAAGAACGTCGCGCTCGTGTCCTCCCACGGCTTCTCGTTGAAGCGGAGGTAGCGCCGCCGGGTGGCGCTGGTCGCGGCCACCACGGGCTTGCCGTCGATCGTGTAGTAGTCGCCCCAGCCGTGCGCCGTGTACACGACGTTGTCGATGCTGCCGAGCTCGAGCTGGGTCGGGCTGTGCGCCATCGCCTTCACCGCGTCGCGATCGACGAGCCGGTAGACCGTGGACGCCTTGGCTCGCGGCTTGATGTCGAACTTCGCGTAGCCCGTCGTCGACGCCGCATCGAACACGATCTGGTAGCCGGGCAGGCGGCCGTGGAACTTCTGCATCCGCAGGTAGCCCTCGAAGCCGGGGGCCGCGTAATAGAACGGGCCGTCCCATGAATCGAGCATGCCGTCGGCGCTCTCGATGTAGACGTCCTCGATCTCGAGCTTGTGGTCGTACAAGAGGTTGTACGCGTGCATCACGAACTCGGGCGCCGGGACGTTCTTGCGGCCGCTCACCCAGTTGACCTCGCCCTGAATCGCGAACGACATCACCAGGCCGTTGCGCTCGCGCAGCTTGCTCCACACCGCGGTGTCGGCGGGAAACCACTTGTGGTTGAGCCGCTTGGTCTCGAGATATGGCTGATAGCGCGCGAACACCAGGATCGCGACGATCACGACGGCGCGATGGAACGGCTGGAGCAGGAACGGAATGCGATACCACAGGATCACCGCGAGCACGGTCAGCGCAGCCAGCCAGTGCGCGCCGATCAGCTCCGCCGTGCGGACGAACAGGTAGTTTGCCTGCTGGGCGCGGCCCCGGGTCCCGATGTTCCAGACCACCAGCGCGACGATCACGATGAGGAGTACCGGCCCCGGGTTCGCGCGGATCCGCGCGACCACGTCCTTGGCGATCGGCCAGATCCGCCGGCCGATGAGGATCACAGACTGACCGGCCACCAACCAGATGAACGGCAGGAAGAACGACAGGTAGTGGCTATAGGCATAGTCCTGATAGCCGTACAGCGGCAGCAGCGCGAAGTTGATGAGCACCGTGCCGCCGACCACGGCGCCCAGGCTGCGGAGATGGCGCGCGCGAGCCAGCGTGGCCTCGGGAATGGCGGGATCGGCGGCGGACGAACGCGCGCGCTGCGCGAGCCACGCCAGCATGCCGATCCCGAGGCCGAGCTCGAGCGCATACACGCCGATCACCAGCTTCAACGTCGCGACCCATGAGGTCGTGAACTTCGCGATCATGTCGTCGCGCGCGGAGCCAAGCAGCGTCCCGAGCGTGACCGGGTGACCTGGTTCGGAGTACTTCCACCAGGTGTCGGTGCTCATCGCAAACCGGGTCCCGAGCGGAGTCTGGTACAGCGCATTGGCGCTGAAGAACGGTGTCCCCCACTCCGACAGCGAGTGAATGACGAACGGCAGGCACCACACCACGATCGCGGCGAACACGATGCCTTCGTGGAACGCGACCTGCCGGACGGCACCGAGCAGGCCGACGTCGCGGCGCAGCCCGAGGATGCGGCGCAGCGCGATGATGCCGAAGCACAGGATGAAGCCACCGCCGATGTTCGGACGGTCGAGCAGCAGCCAGGCCATCACCGTCCCCATCGCGATCGACCGCAGGTACGTCAGGCGCTCCGGGCGCTGGAAGTAGCGATACAGGAACAGCATGACGCCCGTGGTGAGCAGCATCATGTCCGCGTCCTTGAGGTACAGGTAGAGGTACGTCGTCGGATGCAGCAGCGCGAGGCCGAGCGCGAACACTGCCGGCCACTTGTCGTCCCACACCACCCGGGTCAACCAGTACAGCAGCACCAGGAAGCCGATGAAGGTGAGCAGGTTGTAGAGCAGGATGCCGACCTGCTCGCTCGTCGACCCGGTGATGGTGTAGAGCGCGGCGACCGCGTACGCCGTGAACGGAAATCGATCGGCGTTGGCCCAGTCGCCGTGGAGCTTGCCGCGCTGATCGTAGAAATCGATCAGGAATGACGGCAGCTCGTTGGTCGTGTAGCCCCGGCCTTCGGCGATGTTCTTCGCGACGTAGGCCGTGCGCGTCGAGTCGGTCATCCGGATATGGTGCGCTGTCGCCGGACTCAGATAATCCATGCGGTACAGGCCGTACACCGCGAGCAGGGCGACCAGACACGCACAGATCCCCAGCTCGACCGCGATCTGCCTCCGCGGTGGAGAGGAGCGCCCCCTGAACATGACCTCTGATAGCCCAAACGTCATGGGCTGGGAAGTCCGACGGCCAAGAGAACGCCGGACGAGCAACCCGACGAGACACCCGCGCGATGCTCGACGGGGCTGACCGGCGACGACACGCGTGTGTCACGCATCACAAGCGAAGGCTCGGCGACGAGATCGCGGCGACGCGCCGCTGGGGTTTGCCGTTGCGTTGGCGAGATGCGCAGCATCGCCCGCGAAATCGCTCACTTAGCCGTGAACGTGCTGTGCGGAGCGATGAGCCTCATCAACAACCCGGCGCCGAGCTGGGCGTTCATCACGCCGGCGATCGCCGCGTCGGCCGACACGCTCGAGTTCGCCGATCGCGGCAAGCGCACGGTCGAGATCCGGTCGAGCGTGCCGATGACCGGCTGGGCGTTCACCGTGGACCGCGGGGACACGCCGGTGCCGCCGCGACCGTTCGTCGACGCGCCACCGGCCGAGCCGCCGGCGGCCGTCCGCGCGATCCGCTGAGAGTCTGTCGATCAAAGAGAGTTTGCCGGTTCGGGTCGTTGTCCTGAACGTCGACGTTGTCCCACGTTGTCCCAGACGTCGAGCACTCCAGAAAACGTAGCCATCGACTCCCGTCTTGACCTTGCACGTCGACCTCCCGGTCGCGGAATCCTCGTCGAGAAATCGCCGAGTGCGGGTCGAGGTCGACGTCAAGATGGCGTCAATCTCTACGTCGCTGTCAAGCTCAGGATGTCGGTCGACCTCGAGGTCTTGGTCGAGGTCCACGATCCGGGTCACCACCGCCCAGGCGCCGGATCTACATCTCCTGTCCCGGGCCCGTCGCGCCGGTCACGCCGCGGCGGCGCGGGCGGCCCCGGCGCTTTGCGTTCGCGCCGACCGCGCATAGACTGCGTCAAGCATGACCGAGGCAACTTGCATCGTCTGCCGCGGGGCGCTGGCCCCGGCGGTGGCGCGACCGCGCTCCAGCTACGCCAGGCTCGGCGATTACCGGATCGACGCGTGCCGCGGCTGCGGCGCCGGGGCGACGATGCCGCGGCCGAGCGCCGAGGACCTCGCGCGCTGCTACGAGGCGACGTACGGCTACTCGACCCACGATCTGATCGAGGCCGAGAAGCGCCGCCGCGCGAGCGCGCTGCTCGACTGGTCCGGGATCACCACCGGCCGGATCCTCGACGTCGGCTGCATGTTCGGGTTCCTGCTCGACGAGGCCCGCGGCCGCGGCCTGGAGCCGTACGGCATCGAACTGTCGCCCGGCGCCGCCGCCGCCGCCGCCGCGAAGGGCCACGACGTGTTCACCGGCACGATCGAGGCGTTCGCCGACCGCCGGCCGGCGCTGCGGTTCGACGCGATCTTCGCCCAGCACGTACTCGAGCACATCCCAGATCCGCGCGCGTTCCTCGAGGTCGCACGCGCGCGACTGGGCCCCGGCGGCAAGCTGGTGCTGTGCGTGCCCAACTTCGAGGCCCGGCTCCGCAAGCTCACGCGCAGCGGCTGGGGCTGGTACCAGGTCCCGGTCCACCTCCACCACTTCTCCAGCCGGGCGCTGCGCCGGCTGCTCGACGACGCGGGCCTCGATGTCGTGACCGAGCGGACCCGCGGCGGCGACACGCTGTTCCTGATGCTGAGCGCGCTCCAGGCGCTCGGCATCCAGGTCGGCGGAGCGGCCGGCAACTCCCAGGCCGGCCTGGCGCGCACCGCGCTGCGCGTGCTCGGCGAGGTCACTCGCCCGTACTACGCGCTGGGCGACGACGAGCTCGCGATGATCGCCCGGGCGTGACCCGCCCCGCGAGCATCGACGATCACTGAAGGTACCGGTCTGATCTGATAGCACCGGCGGTACGATGATCAAACTGGATGTCGCCAGGTGGGGGGCGTCCGGGTGAATCATATGGGTTGCGGTCTGCGGGATATCGTTCTCGAGGGTGCATTGATTGCTGGCACAGGTTTCCAATCCTTATCGCAGCAGCAACAACTATTTTGCAAATTGCATCGCGATCAATATCGGCCAGACCGTACCAGGCCGTACCAGGTAATGCGGCGGGCGCGCCCGCCCCCCGAACCCTATGTCCGACACGTCTCGAGTCAGCCCCGGTCAGCCGTAGATCACGTACAGCACCATCGCCACCGCGCCGGCGAGGTCGACCAGGAACCACGGGTCCCTGAGCATCGCCTCGGTCGGCGCTTCGTCCCTGGGCCACCACAGCGCGAGCTGCAGAAACCGCAGCACGCCGAACGCGACGAACGCCGCGCTGTAGATCAGCCGGTTGGTCCCGAACTCGGTGACGGTCCGCTCGTCGAGCGTGTACGCGACGAACGCTGCGCAGGTCGCGATTGCGAGCACCAGCATGGTGACGCGCAGGATGTCGAGGCGATACCCGGCGAGCGCCGCGCGGGTCTTGGTGGTCCGGCCGTTGCGCTCGGCCCACGCGAGCTCGTGCGCGCGCTTGCCGAAGCCCAGGAACAGCGCGAGCAGCGCGGTGCACAGCAGCAGCCAGCCCGAGGTCGGGACGGCGATCGCGGCAGCGCCGGCGAGCACGCGGAGCAGGAACCCGCTGGCGATCAGCGCGACGTCGACGAACGCGATCTGCTTGAGCCGCAGGGTGTAGGCGACGTTCTGCGCCAGGTACGCGGCGGCGAACGCGGCGAGCCGCCAGTCGAGCGCGATGCAGCCCGCGAGCGCGCCGGCGGCGAGGGCCGCGGACCACGCCAGCGCGGCGCGCCGCGACAGCTGGCCGGCGGCGATCGGACGGTGGCGCTTGGTCGGGTGGAGCCGGTCGGCCTCGAGGTCCCGAACGTCGTTGAACGCGTAGACCGCGCCGGACAGGGCGCAGAACGCCAGGACCGCGAGCGCGCCGTGCATCACGTAGTAGGGCTCGCCGAGCTTCTGGGCGAACACCAGCGGCGCGGCGACGAACACGTTCTTGATCCACTGGTGGGGGCGCAGCGAGCGGACCAGGGCGACCCCCGCACCCATCGGCCTGGTCGCGTCGGGCGACGACCCCGGCGCGGCGGACGCCGGTTCGCCGGGCCGGGGCACGGCGACTGTCGGGTCGGTCACAACGCCCTCGCTGGACATGACCTGGGAACCCTAGCTCACCCCGCGATCGCACGCCGCTTTCGGTGCCAGATCTCTCGTCGAGGGCAACGGCTACTCCACCAACGATCTGCCGGCGGCCCTGGTCGACTTCTACGACGAGCGCGGCAAGCTCGCCGACGGCCACTGGGTCAACACCGACCGGTTCCCGTTCGCATCGTACGCGATCGCCGCGCTGTACACCGTCACCCACAGCTCCATCCGTACACGTTCATGTTCCTGTACTGGAAGGACGGCGACATGTTGCTGCTCAGCACGGCGTCGTGCACTCGATGTTCGCGAGCTCGATCGAGTTCCACTACGGCGAGTGATCGGGCGCCGGCGGTGCGTCGAGGCCGTCCCGGAGGTCGATCAGACGGACGCCGGCGCGCTCGGCGACGACGTGGTGGTCGCGCGCGACGGCCTCGAGATCGTCGTCGCAGATCGGCCGCGGCACAGCGCACAGCCAGCGATAGATCAGATCGCCCTGGGTCCGGAGCACGCGCACGTCGTCGGCCTCGAACAGCAGGTAGTCGGCGGACAGCCGGGTGAGCAGCGCCGCGGCCTCGGGCACGTGGTCGCGCCAGCGGTGGTCGCGAAGCCGGGCACCGGCGGGCGTGCGCAGGTCGAAGATGCGGTGGCGCGCGTAGTCGAGCCGATCGGGCTCGGCGACCCACACCGCGATCGTGGCGCCCGGGCGGAGCTTCGCGAGCAGCGGCGCGTACGGATCGCGGGCGTCGCCCGGCGGCCTGGCGAGGTACTCGATCCCCGTCGCCGCCGCGGCCATCCGGCGCGACCAGCGCAGGTGCCCCGGCAGCTCACCGGCCTCGTACATCAGGGCGCAGATCGCGAGCGACGCGATCAGCGCGGCGGGCCCTGACCAGCGGCTGCGCGCGAGCTCGATCACCAGGGTGATCGCGAACCCGATCGCGATCGGCCACGCGATCCGGAGCGAGAGCGGGCCGGCGCCGGTGAGGTGCGTGGCGATCGCCGCGAGCGCGACGGCGGTCGCGATCGCCGCGATCCGCAGCCCACGGCTGTCGGGGAGCGCGATCCGCAGCACGAGCGCGCCGGGCACCGCGATCGCCGCGGTCAGCGCCGCGCGCACGGCGATCGAGCCGCGCGGGGCGTGCGACAACGCGGCGGCGGTGAGCGAGGGGACCGAGCCCCACGCCACGAGCCGCGCGATCAGGAACGGGAGGGCCACCGCGACCACGCCGCCGAGCAGGATCGCGGTCCGGCGATGGTCGCCCGGCCGGCGCCACCACGCGGCGACCACGGCCACCGCGGCGACCGGCGCCAGCTCGTAGCGCAGCGCCAGCACCGCGCCGGCGACGATCGCGATCGGCAGCGGCGCGGGGTCGTCCTCCCCCAGCATGTGATGGAGCGCGAGGATCAGCCCCGCACAGGTCCAGTACGGCAGCGGATCGAACGGCGCGAGCGGGAGCGCGAACGCACCGGCCACCAGCACGACCGCCCACAGCGCCGCGGCCGGCTCGCGGACGCGCATCGCCGACACCGCGAGCCCGAGCGCGAGCACCGCCGCGAGCGCGTCGCCGGCGCGCGCGACGTCGTCGCCGGCGCCGGACGCGACGGCGGCGAGCGCGACCGGCGCGCCGAGCCCCGCGAGCCGGGGATAGCCGATCGGATCCATCAGCGCGCCGGTGTCGAGCACGCGGCGCAGCTGCGCGACCAGGTGGCCGTCGCCGTCGAACGGCTGGGCGGCGCTGGCGCCGGCGGCGCCGAGCACGATCACCGCGCCGAGCCCGACCAGCAGCGCGGCCGGGACCAGCCACACGCGCGGGCCGGCGAGCGCCGCGGTGGCCCGCTCGACGTGCTCGGCGAACCGCACGCCGAGCGTGGCGGTGTGGATCGCGACGCAGCCGAACACCAGCGCGGCGTGGCCGGCGAGCGTGCCGACGCGGCAGGCGATCGCGATCCCCGACGCGCCGATCAGCGCGGCGATCCCCCACTGGACGACGAGCAGCGGCGCGGCGTTGCGCTGGCCGGCGAGCCGGGCGACGGCGAGGCCGGCGCCGTGGAACGCGGCGATCAGCGTGATCGCGTGCGCGGCGGCGGCGGCGACGCCGTGCAGCGGCATCAGGGTCAGCCACGGCAGCGCGATCGCCGCGACCAGGAGCGCCGACGCGATCACGGCGGCGACCACTCGACCGCTTCGAGCCGGGCGACGCGCAGATCGCGGATCTCGCGGTCCGGAAGCCCGATGCTCGAGAACACCAGATAGAGGTCGTGCCAGCCGCCGGCCAGCCGCGCGCGCGGGACCGCGACGTCGATCGCGTAGCGTCCGGTGGCGTCGGCGACCGCCGAGGTCAGGAGCTCGCCGTCGAGCGAGACGTCGAGCCGCGGGTGGGTATAGACGGCGTTGAACGAGATCGCGGCGCGCAGCACGAGCCGCATGTCGGTCGCGCCCCGGACCCGGAGGTGCGCGCGGCGATACAGCGGCAGGATCGGCGTGCCTCGCTTCGGCGGCTCGTGCGGATGGCTGACCTCGTACCACCGCGGATCGTCGACGCTGTCGTCGACGAACCGCAGGCCGCCGGTGCCGTCCTCGAACCGCACGTCGGACCGGGTCGACAGCGACCAGGCGTCGTGCAGGTGCTCGCGATCGGCGAGCTCGCGGAGCCACGCGCTGCGGCGCTCGAGCTCGCCGCCGGCGCCCCGACGCGTGGTCGCGGCGCGGAGCGGGGACGCGAGGTCGAGCACCACCAGGCCGTCGACGTCGTACAGGATCGTGGTCGTGGTCGCGAGCTCGGTGAAGCTCTCGATCGCGTCGATCGCGTAGGCGCTCATGATCGCCATCAGCTCGCTATCGACGAACACCCGGTTGAGCCACGCCGAGCGGCGGAGCGCGTAGCGCGAGCGCTCGGTCCGGACGAACGCCGCGAACCGGTAGCCGGCGGCCACGAGGTAGGTGCGCAGCGGTTCGGCGCCGCGGAAGCTCGGCAACTGCTCGCCCGGGCTGGCGAAGCCCGGGACGTCGAGGTTGGCGATCCGGTTCCGGCGATAGTCGAGCAGCGCGGGGTCGTCGAGCATCACGAGCACGCGCTCGCCGGCCGGGACCGCCGCCTGCATCGCGCGGTAGCGCGCGCGCTCGGCGGCGGCGCCGGGATCGCCGCGCCGGTCGAACGCCGCGGCCGCGCCGACGTTGTCGAACACCACGCTGGCCTGCCGGGCGGTCGCGCCGCGCGCGACGACGAGCTGCAGGACCAGCGCCGCGAGCACGATCCAGCGGCCGAGCGGGGCGAGCATGACGATCTCGTCGTCGCTGCCGAGCTCGAGCACGAGCACGATCGCGAGCGCGGTCGCGAACCCGAACGCGTAGCGCCAGACATGGACCGGATCGGTGCCGACGAGGCCGTGGACCAGGAACACGAAGCCGACCGCGCACGCGATCATCAGCGCGGCGAGCGGCCGGCCGAGCCGGCGATCCGAGGTGAACGCGACCACGAGCGCGAGGATCGGGATCACCGCGATCGGTGACGGCTCGAGACCGGCGGTCACCAGGTCCGCCAGCTCCTGGGGCCAGGTGGTCACGGCGGGCTTGATCGACAGCCCGTGGTTCCAGGTCCCGTCGACGATCGGGAACAGGAACGTGTCGCTGGACGCCAGCGCGGCGATCCACCACGGCGCGATCACCGCGAGCGCGACGCCGGCGATCACCAGCCAGCGCCGGCGCTCCTGGTGCCACGCGTCGCGCAGCGACAGCGCGCGGGCGATCCCGATCAGCCGGGCGATCAGCACGGCGGCGAGGAACACCGCGACCGGGGCCAGGAAGTTCTGGCGCAGCGTGCAGGTCGCCGCGGCGACCAGGCCGGCGAGCGCCCAGTGCTCGCGCACCACGCAGCGATACAGCGCCAGGAACATCACCACGCCGGTCCAGTAGCTCGCCGTGTTGATCGCGGCCTCGGGCAGGAGGACCATCACCAGCGCGATCAGCGCGAGCCACAGCGGCTGGGTGTCGCGCTCGCGCGCGTGGCCGAGCATCGCCAGCAGCACGACCCCCAGGCCCAGGCCCTTGTCGACCAGGTGGACGTTGGCCAGCGTGCCGCGCGCGGCGGCGAGCGCGCCGAGCGCGGTCTGCCCGCCGTAGGCGCCGAGCCGCCGGAACGAGAACGGCTCGATCAGGTCGCCGGTGTCGAGCAGGCGCTTGATGAACGCCGTGTAGGCGACGTCGTCGTCCCACGGGCTGGCGTCGAGCGCGGCGACCGCGCCGAGCAGCCGCACGCCGACCAGGACGACGATCACCGCGACGAGCACGCCGAGCGCGGGCCGCCAGCGCACGAACATCGCGCCGGCCCGGATCCGATGCCAGGTCGCGACCGGCGCGGTGGCCTCGCGCCACACGAAGCCGGCGACGCCCACGCCGATCAGCGCGAGGATCACCGTGCGGGTCAGCAGCCCCGCCGCGACCAGCACGCCGGCGGTCGCGAGGTACCCGGCGGCGCCGAGCGCGGCGCGCAGCCCGAAGTCGCAGTCGCCGGCGCGCGCGATCCGCGCGACGATCACCCCCCAGCCGGCGAGGACAAACAACAGGAAGCCCAGCCACGCGATGCCGCCGCGCAGCGCCGAGTCGGGGAGGGCCAGCCCGGCGACGCCGAGGCCGAGCACGGCCAGCACGGTGACGCCGCGCAGCGCGCGATCGAGCGCGACCGGGACCTGCGTGGGCTCGGGCATCGGCGCGAGCGACGGCCGCCGCGCCCGGCGACGCGAGCGCTCGGGGGCCGGCCGGGCGGCGGCGCCCGGATCGCCCGGCTGCTGCGCGATCGGCGGGATGCTCGGCCGGCGGCGCGGCTCGATCAGACCGCGCTCGGTCGGCGCGCGGCGCGGCGGCAGCATCAGCCGCGGATCGCTCGGCTCGCGGTCGTCGCCGTGAGACAGCGTGACGTCGGCCTCGTCGTAGACGTCGCGCGGCGGCGGCAGCACCGGCGTGTCGACGTCGAACGAGTCGTCGGCGCGGCCGGCCCAGCCCGCGGCGTCGCCGGCGCTGCGCAGCTCGCGCAGCCCGCTGTCCTCGTCGCGACCTCCGGTGGGCGCGGCGCGCGGCACCACGTTGCGGTTGGTGATGTGGCGCCCCGAATCGGTGACGTGGCGCCCCGATTCGGTGCGCTCCGAGCGCTCGCTGCGCTCCGGTACGCCGCTGACCTCGTCGTCGTCGTCGTCGCGATCGGTCATCCAGGTGTCGCGTCGATCGCGGAGGTGAGCTCGGCGGGACTGACCGTCGAGGTTCCGCGCTTGGAGACGATGATCGCCGCCGCGAGGCTGGCGAGCGCCACGGCCTGCTCGATCGGGACGCGCGCGGCGAGGGCCAACGCGACCGTCGCGACCACGCTGTCGCCCGCGCCGGTGACGTCGAACACCTCCTTGGCCAGCGCCGCGACGTGGAACGGCTCGCGGCCGGCGCGGTACAGCGTCATGCCGTCGGCGCTGCGGGTGACCAGCAGCGCCGTGCCCGCGATCTCGGCCAGCACGTTGTGCGCGGCGCGCTCGAGCTCGAACGGCACCACGCCGTGGGCCGCGGCCTCGAGCTCGTGGAGGTTCGGGGTGATCACCGTCGCGCCGCGGTACGCCGCGAAGCTGCGCTGCTTGGGATCGACGATCACCGGCACGCCGGCCGCGCGCGCGCTGTCGATCGCGTGGCGCGTGACGTCGCCGGTCAGCACGCCCTTGGCATAGTCCGACAGCACGCAGGCGTCGGCGCCCGCGATCGCTTGATCGATCGCGCGCCGCACGCCGTCGGCCACGGCCCCGTCGATCGCGTGGCGCTTCTCGTGATCGACCCGGACGATCTGCTGCTGCTGCGCGACCAACCGGGTCTTCTTGCTGGTCGGCCGCCCGGCATCGACCACGACCGCGCCGGCGATGCCGTGGTGCGCGAGCCGCTCGCCGAGGATCGCCGCGGTCTCGTCCTTGCCGACCACGCCGATCAGCGTGGTCACCCCGCCGAGCGCCTGGATGTTGGCCGCCGCGTTGGCCGCGCCGCCCAGCCGCCAGTCGTGGCTCTTGACCTCGAGCACCGGCACCGGCGCCTCGGGCGAGATCCGCGAGACGTCACCGCGCAGGTACTCGTCGAGCATGACGTCGCCGATGACCACGACGCGGCGACCGCGAAACTGCTCGACGACGGCGCGCAGCGGATGCACATGGCCTTGTTATCCCGGTTTCGACGGAGTTGCAATCAACTCGCCGAGGGCGGGCAGCGGTCAGCTGACCGAGCCCAGGAAGCCCGCGACCTCGGCCCAGTCGTCGCAGCGCCGCGAGCCGGCAGCGCTGTCGGCGCCATCGACGTCCGGGCCCAGCCGCACGGTGTGGCCGCAGCCGGCGGCGAGGCCGGCGGCGATGTCCGAGGCCTTGTCGCCGAGCATCACCGAGCCGGCGAGGTCGAGGCCGAGCTCGCGGGCGGCGTCGAGCAACAGGCCGGGCGCGGGCTTGCGGCAGGGGCAGCCGGCGCCGGGGGCGTGATGGCAATAGTAGGCACCGGCGAACGCGACGCCGGCGCGGCCGAACACGGCGATCACGCGGTCGTGGACCGAGCGCGCTTCGGTCTCGGTGATCAGCCCCCGGCCGATGCCGGACTGATTCGACACGATCACCAGCGCAAACCGTGCCTGGAGCGCGCGCAGCGCGTCGATCGCGCCGGGCAGCGGTTCGACCAGCGCCGGGTCGCGCGGATAGCCGACGTCGGTGATCAGCGTGCCGTCGCGATCGACGAACAGGGCGCGGCGCGGCGCGGCGGTCATGACCGCAGGCGCGCGAGCGTGTCGGTCGAGGACCGGCCCGGGACCAGCGGCAGGAACTCGATCCGGCCGCCGTAGGCCTCGACCACGGCGCGCTCGGGCACCGGCTTGCCGTCGGGCGGCGCATAGTCCGCGCCCTTGACGTGAACGTCGGGCCGGAGCTGCGCCAGCACGCGCTCGGGGGTCGGATCGTCGAACACCAGGATCGCGTCGACCAGCTCGAGCGCGGCGAGCAGCGCGACGCGCTCGTCGCTGCGATAGATCGGCCGCTCCGGGCCCTTGCTGGCGCGCACCGAGGCGTCGCCGTTGACCCCGACGATCAGGACATCGCCGAACTGCCGCGCGCCGCGCAGCGACGCGAGGTGGCCGACGTGCAGGACGTCGAACACGCCGTTGGTCCACACCACGGTGCGCCGGCGCGCGCGCTGGTCCTCGCGCCAGGCGATCAGCTGCTCGAGCGTGCGCTGCTTGGCGATGCCGGGTGCGTCGGTCATCGCGGCCTCGCCCGCCACCGGCAGCGCGAGCTGCTCGCCGGCCGAGCCGGCGAACGCCTCGTCCACCGCCTCGCACAACAGGTGGCCGATCGTGATGTGGCACTCCTGGATCCGCGCGGTCACCGTCGATGGCACCGCCACGCCCGCGTCGCACCCGGCCACGAACCCGGCGCCCTTGCCGCCGGTCAGGCCGATCACCTTCATGCCCCGGGCGCGCGCGGCGGCCACGGCGGCGACCACGTTCTTCGACGTGCCGCTGGTGGTGATCGCGACCAGCACGTCGCCCTCGGCGCCGAGCGCCTCGACCTGGCGCGAAAACACGTGATCGTAGCCGTAGTCGTTGGCGATCGCGGTCAGCGCGGACGTGTCGGTGGTCAGCGCGATCGCCGCGAGCGGCCGGCGCTCGAGCACGAACCGCCCGACCAGCTCGGCGGCGATGTGCTGGGCGTCCGCGGCGCTGCCGCCGTTGCCGCACAACAGGACCTTCTTGCCGGCGAGCACGGCGTCGCGCATCACCTCGGCGGCGCGCACGATCGCGCCGGCATCGAGCTCCATCCGTACCCGGGCGCCGTCGATCAGCGTGCGGCGGACCAGGCGCTCGAGCGCGCTCGGGCGGGTCATGGCGTCACATCCATCACTGCGTCACAGCCATCACAACCCTCCGGCGTCGGACGACCGCAGCAGCGGCCGCGCGGCCAGGAGCTCACGCGCGTGGGTCATCACGGTCTCGAGGCTCACCGAGCACGCCGCGGCGTTGCCGATCTCGCTCGATGGCTTGCCGACGGCCACGTCCTTGCCGTTGTACACGCTGAACAGCGGGATCGAGTACAGCGGCGGCGCGACGCTGCGCACCCGGGTACCGATCGGCGCGAACAGGGTGGGCGTGTCGGCGAAGAACAGGCCGATGATCGGCGCGTCGACCAGCGACGCCAGGTGCATCGGTCCGGAATCGTTGGACACCACCAGCTTGGCCTCGGCGAACAGCACCAGCAGCTCGCGCAGCGAGATCTCGCCGGCGAGGACGTGGCGCCTGGGCGTCCGGCACAGGTCGGCGATGCTCTGGACGTAGGCCCGCTCGTTGGGCGCGCCGATGAAGCACACCCGCGCGCCGGGCGTGGTGGCGACCAGCTCGTCGGCGAGCGCCGCGTAGCGGTCCTTGGGCCACTTGCGGGCCTCGGGCGCCAGGTCCAGCGAGGTGTTCGGGTTGATCACGAACAGCGGGTCGCCGCGGCCGACGCCCAGGCCCGCGAGCTTGCCGCGCAGCTGGGCGCGCTCGAGCTCGCCCGGGTCGATCCGCGGATAGCGGTACTTCGCCGCCCAGTCGTTGAAGTTCAGGTAGTAGTAGTCGCCGGTCGCACACAGATAGACCAGGGACAGGAAAATATCGCTGGTGTGGAAGTACGAGTTGTAGAACCCGGTGATGTCGAGCAGCTCGCGGCGCCAGTTCTCCGAGGTCAGATAAAACCCGGCTTTTTGCGGGATCCCGGCGAGGCTGCCGAGCACCAGCGGGAACTTGGCAAAGAACTCGAGATCGAGCACCAGGTCGCAGCGCGCCCGGCGCAGCGCGGCCGCGACCGCCAGCGTGGTCTTGAGGAACGCCTGCGGGGTCGACGGATCCACGTAGTGGTTGCGATCCGTCATGTCGAGGATGTCGAGGATCCCGCGGTTCGACGCGAACGTGACGAAGTGGATCTCGGCGCCGGGGTAGCTGTCGCGCAGCGCGGCCAGGCTGCGGCTCGCGACGACGATCGAGCCCATGCCGAAGAACTTCATCACCGCGATCTTGCGCACCGGCCGGGTCGCGACGAACGGCTTGCGGAACCGGTGCGCAGTGGCGAGCACGCTGCACGCAGCGTCCCCGAGCACCCGGTCGAGGCGGCGCATCAACCCGACGTCCATGACGCTCAGGTCTATATGCGGAGCCCAGCGTGGTCAAGCAATCCAAGCCCGCGAGGTGGGGGGTGTCACGCAGCGCTGCCACGCCGTGCCGCGCGCCCCGGAACACTCCGACAAGAATGTCGCGATTGTTGCCAGCAGGGCCGCCCGGATGGTGGCGCTCAGCCGAGCGCGTTGCGCGCCGCCGGGAGCTCGACGTCCGGCCGCCGGACGGACCGCGGCGCGGCGTGCTGGAGGTAGACCAGCCGCCGGGCCTCGCGGCGGACGTGCGCGACCAGGTCCAGGATCAGCCCGGTCGCGACGCACATCACCGCGACCACTCCCAGGCCGCTGCACAGGATCGCGGTCGGGAACCGCCGGACCTCGCCGGTCTCGAGGTACGCCAGCACGACCGGCACCGCGAGCGCGAGCGCGAGCGCCGCGATCACCAGGCCGGCGAGCGAGAAGAACATCAGCGGGCGCTCGTTGCGCACCAGGTTGGTGATCGCGAGCAGGATCCGCCAGCCGTCGCGGAACGTGCGCAGCTTGCTCGTGGAACCCGGCGGCCGCTCCTTGTAGTCGGTGTCGAGCTCGGCGATCGGCATCCGCATCTGCATCGCGTGGACGGTGAGCTCGGTCTCGATCTCGAACTCGCGCGAGAACGATGGGAAGCTCTTGACGAACCGGCGCGAGAACACGCGGTAGCCCGACAGCATGTCGTCGATCTGGGCGCCGAACAGCCAGCGCACCAGGCCGGTCAGCACGCGGTTGCCGAGCCGGTGGCCGGCGCGATACGCCGCCTGGTGGGTCTCGATCCGCTTGCCGACCACCATGTCGAGGTTGTCCTCGACCAGCCGCGCGACCAGCGCCGGCGCGACCCGCGCGTCGTAGGTGTCGTCGCCGTCGACCATCACGTAGATGTCGGCCTCGATGTCCTGGAACATCCGCCGCACCACGTTGCCCTTGCCGCGGCGCTGCTCGCGCCGGACCTCGGCCCCCGCGCCCGCCGCGATCGCCTGGGTGTCGTCGGTCGAGTTGTTGTCGTAGACGTACACCGTGGCGCGCGGCAGCGCGGCGCGAAAATCACTCACGACCTTCGCGATCGCAGCCGACTCGTTGAAGCACGGGACGAGGACGGCGATCTCGGGCTCGGGCACTCGCCTTACTTACACCATTTCACCGCGACCCCGCGCGGGCCTTGCCGCGAACCCGCGCGGCCGGCGGCTCGTCTCAGGTGCCGTAGATCGCGTACGTGCCGCGGCTCCGCGGATCGGCGTAGACCACGATCCGCAGGACCTTGCGCTCGTTGCCCTGGAGGTCGATCACCTCACCCGCGCCGCGGCGCAGCGACGAGTTGAGCTGGACCACCTGCGTGGTGCCGTTGGCGAAGTTGATCGCGATCTTGCTGATCATCGGATCGCCGCGCAGGCCCTCGAGGCGGAACGTGTGATAGCGGCTGCCCTGCCCGATCATGAACTCGCGCCGGCCCGACGCGCTGTTGGCGCTCGCCAGGGTGGTCCAGCGGCCGTGATCGGTCTGCCAGCGGCTGCCGCCGAACCGGTCGTAGTGGTCGCGACGAAACGTCTCGCCGTCGTCGCGGTCGCGAACATAGGTTCGCTGGTCGGGGGACACGGGCGGCTGCGCGTACGCGGCCGCGGGGATCGCCATCGCCAGCAGGGTGGTCAATGCAATGCTCTTCATCGCCAGGCTCCTTGTAATCAATTGCTCTGGACAGGTGCATCGCGCGGGCCGATCGCGGCGAGCCGCGGAATCATTCGCCGGGCGACCCGCGGTGCGCGCGCGCGGCTGTCAGGGCGTGCGGGGATGCGCTCGGCAAAACCTGGATGGACGGCGGCGCACGCGAGCGCGATTGGACCACCGGCGCCGGTTCGTGTTACGAGTCCGCGTGGCCCCGAGGCTGGGCGTACGACATGGCTGAGCCGGGATCGACGCCGGGATCGAGGTCAGGACCGACGCCGGGATCGAGGTCAGGACCGACGATCGACCGGCGGCGCGCGCTGCTCCACGCCGTGCTGCTCGGCCTCGCGGTGATGTGGCTGACCGGCGCGATCCCGCGCTGGGGCCAGTGGTACAGCGAGCAGCCGATTCACCGCGCCCAGGCCCACGCGCTGCTCGACGGCCGGCTCGCGCTCAGCCACGACGTCGCCAGCCTCGGCCTGGACCTGGCCTGGATCGACGGCGGCGTGCAGCAGGTCTCGGGGCTCGGCGTGCCGCTGTGGCTCGCGACCTGGGAGGTGGTCGGGCGGGTGATCCACCTGACACCGTTCCCCGATCGCCTCGCGATGCTGTTCGGCGCGATCCTCATGATGTACGTGCTGCTGCGGGCCTGGCTCGGGCCGGGCGGCGAGCGCACATACGCGTCACGCGGGGCGTTCGTGTTCACCGCGCTCCTGCCCGGTGTGGTGACCATGCTGCGCGGCCGCATCGTGGTCTACGAGGAAACCGCAGCCTACGCGTACGGCGCGGCGATGCTGCTGCTCGCGGGCGTGATCATGATGGTGCGCCGACCCCAGACGGCGCGCTACGTGCTGCTGGTCGCGTTCGCCGGCGCGACCGGCCTGATCCGGCCGACGGTGTGGTTCTACGGCGCCGCCGCCGCGGCGATCGCCACGGTGCTCTACGTCCGCCACCGCGGCTCGCTGCGCGCGGCGCTCGGCCCGGTCGCGCTGGCGGCGGGCCTGTTCGTCGCCGGCGGCGGCGCGCTCTACCTGACCAACCTCGCGCGGTTCGGCGACGGCACCGAGTTCGGCCACCGCGTGAACCTCGGCAACCTCTATGTCACCCGGTTCGCCAGCCCGTACGACGCCGTGCCGACCGCGACCGCCGCCCGGGAGCTGGCCGGCGCGATGTTCGGCCGGCCCGAGCTCGCCGCGCACCGCGAGTTCTGGGACGCGAACATCCACCCCGGTCAGGCGAGCACACCGCGCTGGCGCGAGTACTACTTCACGACCTACACGTGGCCGTACGCGCCGCTGATCGTCGCCGGGCTCGGTCTGGGGGTGCTCGCGTGGCTGCGCGCCCGCCGGTCGGACGCGCCCGCGCGCTCCGGGCCCGATTCACCCGCGCGCTCCGGGCCCGATTCCCGCGCGCGCTCCGGGTCGGACTCGCCCCCGCGCTCCGGGCCGGACTCGCCCCCGCGCTCCGGGTCGGACTCGCCCCCGCGCTCCGGGCCCGACTCGCCCCCGCGCTCCGGGCCCGACTCATCCCCGCGCTCCGGGCCCGACTCATCCCCGCGCTCCGGGCCCGACTCATCCCCGCGC
>Ga0307515_10006219_pt1 | contig 23982 bp, 11 predicted proteins | sample 17_EM_MG_FD_194513 | JGI IMG/M metagenome (GOLD analysis project Ga0307515, IMG submission 194513) | Populus trichocarpa ectomycorrhiza microbial communities from riparian zone in the Pacific Northwest, United States - 17_EM | ecosystem: Host-associated > Plants > Roots > Unclassified | place... | reverse complement strand
AATAATCTTCTGAATGACATGTAAAGAAATTGGCCTCATGTTATACTTGCAACAGCAGATGATTTCCAGCAGAATATGTTTTGGGCTGCTATTAATCCTTCCTTTGTCTTCCCTCTTTTGTATTTTGCGTGTTTGTCGGTCTAAGAGGTTGTTAGAAAGCTTGCTGGCTCACAAAATATATAAACAAGATCAGCACCCAAAGCAAGCAACATTTTGCATTCCATCCAAGCATCATATGTGTTTCCCTCATTGCAGCATCCAAAAACACTTCACACACACCATGAAACCATTCACTACTTTTGGAAAACTATGGTAATTACAATTAAATAAAAAAACATTTTGGAAACACTATTCACGCTACAATTGATTGTGATAGTGCCACATTTTTTTTTTTTTTGCCCATATCTAGAGTTTATTTGGCTATTTGATTTCATCATTTTAAATTGCCTTAAATTCATTTGGAATTGATATATAATTTGATTTAATTGACTCTAGGTAGGGTTTTCATGATTTCAAGTAAAAAAAAGGTGCTCAATTAATACTTGATTTGAAAAAATTAAATAAAATTTTATTGATAATAGGTATTAAAATTGAATAATAAACAAATATCTAGCTTTTTTTTCTTGAAAGAATAGGGAATTAATTGCAAAGGCAAGGAAAAGATCTACCCCATTTGTCTTTTTAGCCACTTTTTTTTTCTTTCAATTTGATCTTTTTATATTGAATTTATTTGAGTTTGAGCTTAACAGTGTTTTTTAATTGTTCTGCAATGTTAAGGAAGACTTGATGCAATTGATGCTCCATTTCGCCAATTAAAGCTCAATTTTATTAATATAAAACAATTAAGGCTTGAGGTAACAAAAGTAAACTTAAAACAATTACAGGAACTAGGGCAAATGGGTAGTGACAAAATGGCTGGCACGTGCATTGTGTATGAAAGATGTCATTGCGATCAAGTGGTGCATGCACCATCTTACGATGTTGGAATGTTGCCTTTCTTGGTGACGTTGGATGCGTCTCAGCAAGCCCTAGCAGTTCGTGCGACATGTGTATAGAATGGTCGCGCATGGAGGTTCATTGTTCTTTTTCTTTTTTTTTTTCCTTCTCCTCTCTCTCATCACCTTGATTTTCATGCAAATTCTATAAAAAATACCAAGGTGTCCTACCATTTTTTTCTTATATCAAATTTAGTTTTGATTTTTTTAATTGTTATTTATTTTATTTTATATTTTTTTAATTAGATGTTATTTTTAATTTCAACCCTCATCATTGGATTGATTGTTAATTAGGTTTCATTATTTTTTATTTGAAAAGTTACATTTGTTACCTTATGTTTTTTAGGACGTTGTTTTATTTTATTTTTTTAAGTTTATCTTTTAATATTAGATTTGTGGGATTGATCTTCTTAATATTTTTCCTTTTCCTTTCTATGGGATTATCATGTTGACCCAATTCCTTTTTTTAGTTGTTTTTTTTTAATAAATATTTTTTTCAATTTAATGCATTATGCAAGTTTGAAAATTAAACTTCATAATTTTTTTAAATTGTTTTCTATAAAATTGCCCCATTCTAACGAGCTAGATTGTTGGTTAAACAGGTCTACTCAGATTTTTTTTCTCATTTCATCCTTTCATGTCTATTTGACTGGAAAGCTTTGATTATTATTTTTTATTATTTTTTTTTTACTCTATGAGGTTATCCTTCTGTTAACTTGAGTGCATGATGATTTGAACACCATGTTTATAAGTTGTTCAGCACCTGTTATTGCTTCGAGGGGAATCAAGAACAAGTTTCACTTTGTATCCTTGAACACCAAGCAAAAGATCAAACAATCTCGAAAAAAGATATGCTTCCAAAGCAACTAGCACAAAAAAACAAGAAAACATAAAGCAAAGTGGAAAAGCAGCACTAACAAATTGAATCTATTCATCCATTCAATTTTCATTATATGTGCAATGATGCCATGCAATCCATTCAATTCCATTTCATAGATCAAATAACTTCCATTATCCACCCAATGGCATGACTCAAAACTAAAGATAGAAAAGCCAGAGCTTATGTTGAATACTAATAATATACATCTTCCAGGATTCATTTACACAAATTGACGACACAATCTAGTGAAATCCAAAGGTATTCTCCCCGCTGTATGTCATGTAAAGAAAACCATCTTCATCCTTGTTTTCCTCGTAGAGTACAGACATCAATGTAGCTGCAAAAAGGAAAGGAAAATTACCAACATAATTCACAGAAGTCTTCCAACTTGAATATTACAGAGCACTACTCACCAGTGGGAGGCAGAGTGTTCTTTACAAAGACAAATATAGCCTTTTCAGGACTGAGCTTGATCCTTTTTCGGACAACATAAACAAACTGACCCACAGTTAAATCAGCTGGCACCAGATATCTGAATATACAACAACAGAGAGGTAATTAGAACCGAAAGGAGTATTGAGTAAAAAATGAAATCTTCTTTCTGGTCTACAGAACTTCAGTCAGCAGTGCATCATTAATGCTGCTAAATACTCAAGCATACTTTCCTTTCAAAATCTGCACCCAAGTTTATCCGGTTGTGCTAATAAACCCCATCCTAGCTTCATGATAAGAGCCTTATTATTTTCCTTAGCTTTCCTAATACCTATACCGCTGATTTTTTGGGTTGACCTACCCTATCCCAATGCACCCCCATCATTTTCATCAACGATTTCTAATTTTTATATGTACAGCATTCTATGGAAATGTGTGTTTCGACATCGTGTCTTCTTCAAGGATTGTTTTATCGGCCACCCATATTGAGAGATAATCCAGTAGCTTTTCCAAGATGGATCCTGGGAGGTCTTTAGCAGAAATTTCAAAGTCATAATACCAACTTATGACCAACAAATAGCCAACAAAATATTTTGAAAAAGAACAAAGTGATGTCTAAAAAGATCGTAGTGGTTAACTAATATCTAACAGGAGCTCCTTAAAGTAAGATATCATTGTTCTGCAACTTAAATTTGTAAGAACATATGAAACTGAACAGAATATAAGAGAACATGGAGCTAACTTCTTCTTATCAATGTCAGGGACATCACTCCTTCCAGCCTTTTCCACAATCACCTGCACAGTGCACCACATGCCTGGTTAGAAGGGAAGGTATTGCCAGAATTACTTGAATATAAAGAATCTTCATAGCCAGATGATATTCTTACGGGTACTCTATCAGGATGTTTCTCTCTGATGCGAGAAGCTTCTGCTTGCCTCCTCTCTGAAGTAAGACCAAATTTTAGATGCACGGTAGACGATTTTATATAGGATCTACATGTTAACAAGAAGGAAAAAGAAAAAGGTGACATTCATTTTGTTGTTTTTAACAAATCCAACCAATTGATTACAATCAGTCACAAAATTCAAATCTCATTATAAAGTTGATTTCTTCCATGTCATCAAAGAAAAGCATAGATGAGACAAAAGACAGAATACTTGGAAACAATGAAATTAGCGAAATTCCCTGACCACATTAGCACATTGCAAACTCATATGAGTCTCGTACCAAAATAAACACACATCTGAGCTCTTCATATCAAACTGTATTAAGTCCAACAGTTTCATTATGAAAATAAATACTCTTTTATACATCACACTGAAATGTCACCTAAGACAAAACCAGATTACGCCCCAGAATCTCTTTCCAAAAATAAGCCTATCTTATCTGCATATATCAAACTAAATACCTACCTAATAAGAAATCACATCATGAACAAGCAAACAAGATCATCAAAACAGTAACTTGAAATTCAAACATCCCAAATTATTCACAATTCAAAACATAAAGAGCAAATTACTAAAAATAAGATCATCAAGCTTTTTTCTTTTCCCTTCACAATTGCAATAATTCTAATTAACAATATCTTCCACAACTCCTCAAAAAATTCATAAAAACACGAATTTCAAACTACCAAAATATATATTCAATAAAATTGATCAAAACAAAAATATGGGTCTTAACAATTCAATCAAAAAATAAACAAAACAACCGATGAAATTCACAAAAAAAAAAAAAACTAACCCAAAGCATGATCAAGCTTGAATGAACTTTTAGCCATGGTGGTTGTATCAAGACTGGAACTTTTATAATTCACTGCAAATTTCAAACACCAAAACATCATTAAAATCCTCTCTTTCACTAAAACCCACAGAAAAGTTTCAATCTTTTTATCAAAAACAATAAAAAGTTTCAATCTTGTATCAAAAACAATGAACCCAGATAAAGTTTCAAACTTTACAACACACCTAACAGAGAAAAAAAAAAAACAAAGATTAATTGAAGGTGGCTTGAGGTTTGATTGATCGATCTAAGTGAAGCTTAAGAAAAGACAACAAGAACCTTAAAGGGGTCAATATCGAAGAGAGAATGATTCGGTGTCCTAGTTTTAAAAGAGTGTGTTTTTATGTTTGTTTATATATATAAAAATTATGGGAGGAAGAGGTTGAGGACTTGAGGTAACTTGTTAGGGTTTTAATTTGAAGCCAACAAGAAACCTATTGGTTTGGTACTAGAAGTGTCTTAGGAAGATTGTATTGGATCACAAACAATACTTGGGTTGCCGGCTTGTCAAGAAAGAATTCTAGTTTGAGGCAGCAAGTGCATGTTAGTTGGGCTTGGTTTAGCCTACTAGGGTCCTAAAGAATTTTATTGATCAACATGAGAAATTATTTTTTTGTTACAATATGTGTTTTTAAAGTTTTTTTATTTAAAAATATATTAAATTAATATATATTTTTAATATTTTTGATATGCTAATGTTAAAAATGATTTTTTTAAAAAAAAATCATCATTTTAATGTATTTTCAATTGAAAAATACTTTTTAAAAATAATATGTATTACCGAAAACATAATAAGTTAACTGGCCAATAGATTAGTTCAAGTGCTAGTTTAAGGAGTTATTGCTATAAATGACCCAAGAAAAAGAAAAGTTAATGTTACCTAAACTTAAGACTTCATTACAAATATAAATTTGTTCCTCCTTTGATATTTGGGATTTGAATTCAATCAAAGCATGGAAAAGGGATAATTTCATGATTATGGTGATTGGGACATAAATGATATACATAAGACTTGAGATTTAGTTTTAATGAAGATGTCTTTGCTATCAAAGTAAAAAAGACTTAATGTTATCCTTCAATACTTAATTAGGTCATTGCACAAGGAAAAGAAAAGTGTATCTTAGTTTTCTTAGCATTATAAGTGTCGAGTTACTTAATTTTTCTTTTAAAGCAAGAAGAAGATAGCTCTCACATTCATATTTTTACTTTCTAGATTAAAGATTAGTTAAAAATAGTATCAAGTTTATGTTCACTTCTACCAAACTCATCTCAATTTATTTTAAAAGTTGTAATTAGAGCTAGGTCAAATATTATTCCTTCCTTTGTATCCCTCGTCTAATGACATTGTGAATTTGTATAGTGCTTGATTTTTTTTTCTGGTTATAATTTTTTTTTAATTTGATCCTTTCATATTGAATCGATTTAATATTTCACTTAATGATTAGTCTCGATAAACTTGAGTTTGGATTCTTGAGGTGTCAAAAATACATCCCAACACTTGATGAGTGTTTGATTTTGCAATATATTTGTGGAAGGATCAAATTGTAACTAAAAACAAAGTTGACATTGTATGAATTCACAATGTCATACAATGTTATTGAGCAAAAAGAATAAAGTGAAAGGAACATTTTTTGATTTATTGTGAAGTTTGTTAAATTATATAAAACAATGATAACATGTAAATGGATTTCAAAGAAAAACAATGATAAATGTCAAGAAAATGTGATAGTTTTTTTTTTCTTTCAATAAAGCACATGCATCATTTGAAATGTTACTTACGAATTCCCTCAACTATAAGCCAACAAAAGTCCTATCTTTGCTCTCAAATTCAAACTTCTATGAAGCCCCACCCCTAGCTATATCCAATCACAGTTTTGGGCTGCTCAGGATGTGTACATCAGATTGGGCAACAAATGCATAGCAAGCCCAATAAATCACATTTAATTTTACATCTACGAAGAATTTAGAGTTTTATAGGATTTGAAATAGGAATGTACATGATCTCAACTTGTCCATTGCTATGTACCTAACAGCATTAAATATTGAATAGTATACAAACAAAAGCTTGGTCTAGTCTAGTACACTTCAGCAGAAAATAAAGAAATGTGTGTAAACAGTCCAAAATTTCATCTCCACTTATACATTAGTATTCTAAGGCTTTGGCATCTCCTACATCTCTTCTTCTCTCTTCATAAAGTCTCTATTCTAGTCCTGTTTTGAGGACAGACCAGATACCAAGAGATTTGTGGAAGTGGTCCATCTATGTAACATAGAAAAAAGAGCATCTAGTACTAACCCCTTCAAGCCCGCACAAATCTCTCACTCTTCTTTATTAGAGTTTCCCTCTAGCTCGTGGCTCCTTAATTGTGGTAAAAAATTGGAATATGGGTCAGTGTTATTCATCATCATCATCAACACAAGGAGGACACAGTAGTGGAGATCATGATCAGACTTCTTCAAGCTTGAGGAAAAGATATATGGGTGCTTATGGCTAGAGAACAAAGGTCTAGGCTCTACATAATGAGGAGGTGCATCATTATGTTACTATGCTGGCAGAAATACGGCAAGTATCAATAACACTAAGCTCATTACATATTTGGCACCAGTAGGACTCCTTGTCTCTTGATAGCATGGACAACTTTAAGGCTACAAAACCATCATTGAGGTTGAGGAAACATCGAAGAAAATGGGGTTTGCTCGTTTATCTTTTCTTTTGTATTCTACCAAGCTTAATTAAGGCATTTAATGATCAATACGGTCATGATTTTTTGGGTGGTTAATGTTGTGCTTTTCTTAATAATTAAGATCCTAAGTAGGGCATTGACTCTTAAGGATTAGACATGTAGTCAGGAGATATTGTCAGTTAATAAGTCATTAGAAGAATGTTAGAGAGGATGAATTGATCATGGTATACATACAGTAGGGTTTTGTGCACCAAGATGGAGATGAAATATGTTGCTGCAGGGTTTTCACGTGAAAACATTGATTAAAGTGGGGCTTGCTTAATTTTATTTCCTTACTGTAAGGGAAAGCTAGGAAAAGACAGCCATTAATTCACATCGGGAGAAGGACAGCAGATCTTAGACACAGGGCAATTTTTGGTGGGACTCGGGAGACAAGGGCTAGATTTGGCTTGTTGGCTATGTACCTACTACCTGTCGATGTAATACCACAAAGTTTAACCCCAAATGAATCCTGCTTGGATTTAACTGAATTTTATGGCTTATTTCATATGTGCATATTATCAAGGAAATGCAGTAAAACATGGTAAATTAAATCGGAGAAGATAATACAATTTTACTTGCATTTGATGTTTGATAGTGATGGGGCTGGATTTTGGTCTAAGGTAAGACGTCGTCTTCTTCATCAAAGATATTCATCCTCTTTCTTCTTTCTTCTTTCTTCTTTCTTCTTCTGCAAGCAGGATGATAACAACGCATGTTAAATGTGAAATAAGATAAAAATAAATAAATCTGCAGAACACAATGAAAACAAATATCAAAAGTCACCGGAGCTGTGATATTGAGACATATAATAGACAATATTAAGCACCAAAACTGCACGGACAGTCTAACTAGTTTAATTCTATCTCCCAAAACAACTACTTGGTGAACCCCTAAAAACAACATTAGCTCAGACAACAGAACAAAGTTGGGATTTTGTGGCAATTGACTATACTTATGTTTCCATATTTGCATTATGGAACGGTGATCCTCACTTTTGTGATTTCCTTCTCCACTTTTAATTATAAATTTAAAAAAATTTAAATTATTTTTAATTGCAGATTGTTTTTTTTTTTAATTATTTTGATATACTAACATATAAAATGAATTTTAAAATAAAAAAATACATTATTTTAAAATAAAAAAATACATTATTTTAAAATACTTTTAAATAAAAAAGCAATATTAAATTAAACATTTATTTTATATTATCGGGGACAAGCTCCAAGCATTCATATCTTTGTAGACCATGGGTTCTGACATTAGCAAGAAGTGAAATTAATGCATATCTAACGTTATGGGAATGCTGACCGGTAAGGTCTTCCTCTAGGAGACCCCATGCTAGAAAAATCTTCAGTCTCAAATGCTTCGGTTCATGCCCAACTGTAACTCCTTTTCACCTCTCGACTTTCGATCTAATCCAACAAATTGCTCTACCATCACTGGCTGAATGCTGATGAATTTATCATTTCATTATAAGTGTGCCCATGCATGCTGTCATTTGAGTTTGAATCTTTGCAGTGGTTAAAGCTTTCAAGTGACGAGCACGCCTGCAGTACTGTTGATATTTTTCATTTGAAAACACCAGTAGAGTACAACTGTAGTCACATCTGCATATCCAAACGGATTCTAAGAACAAAAAATTTGTAATCAATATATATATATATATAGTAATCATGAACTAAGTAGCTTGTCTAAGATCAAATTAGGTCGAAATTCATTTCAATTGCACAGTCTAACCATTAGCAGCAAAAAGATGTGTGTGATCACTATACCAATATGCATCAAGCTTTTAGGCCCCAGTTGTCCTTAAGACCCTAATATTTGAGTGGTTGAGGTTCTGAAATTTTTAGTGTTTGGACTTGTTCAACATACGTATAATATAATTTAGAGCTCAATCCTAGCGAATACAGAATATGAATCCAAAATTAACATATGATTCCTTAAGTGTTATAAACAACTTGAATAATTAAATCAATCCTTGTCCCGAGGCAATATCGACATTTGTCCCATTCAAAATAATGGTTCTCAAAGGGGACAATTGTGCTATATCACATCCTTGATTTGCCACCGTGGGTTTTTTTAAAGTATTTTTTTTAAAAAAATTTATTAAAATATGTTTTTATATTAAATAATTGAATTCATTAAAAAAATACTTAAAAACTTCAATTTAATATTTTTTCAATACAAATACATATTTTAAAAACACATTTAGAAAAAAAAGTTATTGCACACCCAAACAAATTTTTTAATAACTAAGATCACTAATAAAAATATAATGACATCCTCTATTAATTTTCACCACAACCATCCAAGTTTTTTTTTAATCATTTAGTTTATTATGCGATCTATATTATTTAATTTGGGTTATATTTTACTTTAATTATTTTAGATTTTTAATGTGTTAAAATTTATTTATCAAGTTTGAGTCTATTATATCAAGTTAGAGTTAGCTTTATTCTATTTAAACTATTTGTTAACATTATTTTGAGGTTGATAAATTTTTATCTACAAGTTTCTGTAAGTTGTGTATTTATTTCTCTTTGTATAATTGGGTAATTTACATCCGTTATTTCTCAACAAAATTTTAGCTGTGGAGTGTAGTCTACAATGTGTGAATGGATTTTATTCCTAATAAATGTTTAAAGCTCACTTCACTTGGAGCATGACCATAATGTCTACTATAATAAAGGATTCTTGTATGAGCTGTGCAATTTAAGTTTTGATTGTTTGTACGCCGTGTACCATATAAAATAATAATAAAAAATTGTTGATTTTTATGCGGTGCACCACATAACAAACGTTTTTTTTTTTTTTTTCAATTTAGTTGGTCAAAATACAAGAATTTGTGAAAGGCTATTGCATTATACTCATAAATGATTTTAGCTTTTATATTTTCACTTTTGGTTAGGTTGCTAATTTTAATCCTCAATATCTTTTATTTTATGTCCTAATTCATTAACTATGAGTGCAATTGAGTCAAGTATCTCAATGTTCTAAAACATCCCTTCAATTTAAAAAAAAAAATACTTTCCCTAACCTTTATATATTAATATAAAGCTTTTATCAAATAAATGAAGATGGTGAGATTCGAACTCGTGACCGTTTGGTCATTAAAGCTCTGATACCAAGTTAAAGAATCATTTCAACCTAATAGTTTAAGTTATTAGGTTAGGTCCAAGATATAATTTATATTATTCTCTAACAGAGACTTGATCAATATTGTTTATTTTTTTGCTTTTTTTTTAAAAAAATAATATTGTTTCATTAAAAAAAAACCCATTAGATCCGGGTCAACCCATCAACCTTTGGTTAGAGCTTGGTCAGGTTTTTTAGCTATGGGCATAGGCCTTGGGTCTTGTGTTTGAATTTTGAATTTGTTTTTTTGTTAACCTATTTTGAATTTGAATTTATTATAAAATAATTTGTTGGACAATAAAGAATTATTTTTTGCTAGCCCATACATCCAACCCATGAATAAAAGGAGTTTGAATAAATTATTTTTTTTAACTTGAATAATTTTTTATGAATAAATTGACAAATTTTAAAGTTAAAAGACTATCAAGTTAAATTTATAGAATTTAACTAAAATATTATGAGGTTAATTTTGTTATGATGGGTAATTAAAAGAAAACATTGAAAATTAATTCTAGTAATTATCATAATTAATTTTACATTAATTTTGATTTCAAGATCCATTATAAAAAGAGAATGAAGATATTATTTTGAGACTCTTCTTCACTTCAAATTTATAATTACCTCATTTGTTTCTTAGCAAGTATTCCTCCTACCCTCGGGCCTAGATTTTATTTATTATAGAGAGATATTGATTCTTATTTCTTAGAGTTTGTGAACTTATTTAGTAGTGCAACTGAATAAGATAATGTTTTTAAAATCTTGTGAAGCTGATTGCATTAACTATATTTATACCAAGAAAAAAGTAACAAAATCTTAAAGATAAATTATTTATCCTTGATGATAATAATTTTCATCTTAATTTGATTTAAGTGTTTCAACAAGTAAGTATTTTACATGTGAACTTATATTATTTCAAGGTTAATAATTATTTTATATGATTAGTATACATGCTAGATTTTGTTTTGATTCTCATTGAAAATTTCAATATATATTTATAAATATACATGCTAGGATTCTATTAATTACAAGATTAAATTAATTACATGTTGCATAGAGTAAGTATTAATTAATCCAATGACATAGGCTCCAAGACAAGCATATGCCTCTGAGTTCGACAATTCATATTAGTAATTCATGCTTCGTTAAATCATGTGCCTTTGAGTTCGACAATTCATATTAGTAATTCATGCTTCGTTAAATCATATGCCTTTGAGTTCGACAATTCATCTTGTTTCAAGATAAACACAAATCTCTTAGAGACGCAAGCCATACAGAAGATGGCATCAAACTTCACTATTATTTTTCCATCAAAATTCAGGCATTTTACGACACTTTTCTTACAAAATAAGTTTTCATGTTTTTATTATTATTATTATTATTATTATTATTTTCAAACCAACTTTGCTATCAATTTTGTTTCGTAAAAAATCAACTAGCTAGACTACACTTAACCCAGAAATTTTCACCACCAAAAGATTTGCTTTGCTTTGCTTTTTTAAAATTCAAAATGATGACCGGTGGCACCATCCCAATGGCAACATGCCCTCTCTTTCAAGCTCTCTTTCACAAGTCATAAATACAAATTGAAAGCTCAAGGGACCTCAGAGTGCTTTTTGCATCGTTCGTATAAGCTTTAAATTTAATATGCTCACCTTCTTTTTTTTGTTGTTGGGTTGTCAGTGAATTTATTGCTAACTTCTTGCCTATACATCCCTTCTTCTCATCTCTCTTTCTCTCACAGACACAGACATACACATTAAGTAATGAATCACAATCTCAGAGTCATGGAACATTTCTTTACCTTGCAGGAAACAAAATCCCATTTTCTCTTCCTTCATAGTTTCTTTTCCCTACTCCCTTGATTTTTCTATCTCTATATATATGGAGTCACTTGAAAGCTCTCTTAAAACCCTTTTCTTGGTATATACATTTCACCTGAAACCATCTCTTTATTCCTTCAATTCTTGGGAATTTTTAGGGCGTGGTGTTGCATGTACTTATGTTTGTTTCTTTATGAACTAAGTTTTACTGGCGTGGTTAGTTTTTCTCTTGAAATTATGTACTACTATAAAACTTGTCAACATAATTATATATAACGAGATATTGGTGCGGTTCAATCAGATAGTAATGCTCCATAAGCATAGAGCTCTATTGTTTGATTGAGCCGTGCCAATATCACGTATATGTTGCTCCGGAAAAAAAAATAAAAGTGATGTACTTGGAAGGTATGATTCTTAACTCTGATCTCCTCTTCAAATTGTTTCCTCGTCTCTAACATATTCTCATGTCTAAATTTCTTATTCCAAGACAGATTATTGTGTGATTTAAAACGCAAAGCAACAGTTTGTGTATATATTAAACTTATCATTAGTTAAAACATTTTCTTCATCATTTTTTCACAATTTAATTGTTTAAAATATCTCGATCCCAATACCTTTATACTAGAGGGGGCATGGGATTTAATCGAGTTATAATAGTTCATTGTTAACAATACTGTTCGTGGCAACATCTTGTTATGCTATCTGGGCCATGTTTCCATGCAGAAAATTAAGTGAATCCAGCAAGACACTTGATTGGCAAGATTAATCTGTACAAATTATATGTATTTGGATGGTTTGATATAATCTTGTTGGATTTTTTCCCTTTTTCTTACCAGTAAATTTTCCTTTTCTTTGGCTTTAAAGAAACCATGATCATTGAGTAACCAAATCATCAAAATAAATTATTTTTTTTTTTTTTTTTGTGGTAGGTAAGGACTAGACCAGAAATTAATAATTTTATTCTTTCTTTTACAAATGGTTCCTTCCATTGTAGAGTACCATCACTCTTTTTTTATTTGACAAAATGGTTTTAGTAGGTAACAAGATTCATTATTTAAAAGCATTTTTAAAAGTTTGAATATAATAATAACAACTTTCCAAATGTGCAAGACGCTATGATACCCAAAAGTTGAACAATTGCATTATTGTCCTCCCTCCTTTTCAAATTCCTTGCAAAACCATCTAACTCCCTAGGTTTACAATGTAAAAATATTTCAAAATTATAGTTTTTCTTCATAGTGTATAATTCATGCGGCAAATATTTCTTCATTCGAGTTACTAGAGGTCAACTGTTTATCCCATTGAAACGAAGATAGTCAACATTTTCCCGTGTGTTTTCACTTAGCAGAGGGGAAATGAAAGAAAAATCTTAAACATATGGAAGTCTAGCTAAGATTTCTATGTGAACGGCATGTTATTCTTTCTAAACCATTAATCTCGAATGAGTTTTAACGAATTATATTAATTTTGTAGTTGGTAGTATATATAGGACACTTATGAATTGAGTGTATTCATGCATCCTTTGATGTTATTAATTATATTTTGAAGCACACTATGAACAGTTCGCAGACTCAACAGCCACCCATGGCCCTATGAGCACATAATCTCAGGGAGGTGAAAATTGTCACTACACAGAACTTCCAAGTCACCTATGGCGACAAGTGCTAGTATTTTGTGTCCCTGTAGACTTTGAAAACGTGCCTTGCAATAATTTTGTCCTTGAGTTTTACTTCTACTTTCCTGAGTCAATATGATCCATGGGATTCTTCATCACTTTCTCTGTCACTCTCTTTAATTTCATTGACAACTGAGGGTTCTTAGCAGAGGTCTAAAGGGAGATAAAGACTATTGAAAGGGGAAGACAGTGTTGCATTCAACTGTTATTCTAGGTGATAGTAGGGGTACTGAAGGGATTTGCTTTCTCCTTTCTGGTCCTATTAGGTTATCAAACAAACAAGGGTTGCCGCCTTGTTTCTGTAGCCTGTAGGTGCCTAATTGTTTCAAAGCTGAAACTCACCATTTGACCTGGAAGCATTCTTATATTCATTAGCTTGGATATGGTAAACATAATGTGACCAAGTTCGATGACTAGCTTCTTCTCATTGCCATTAGCAATCAGTATTTAGTAATGTTTTGTTTTCTGTATCGAAATTTTTAAAAAAAGGGACATATCTCCTCTGAACTTTCTATTTTAAAAAGATAAAAATTTACTCTACCATTGTTGTAGAGAAAAGTTTATTTTAGACCTTCATCCTCGTCTCGTCAACCCTTCAACCGAACATGCTTCTTTCTTTTGTATTTCCATGTCTATCTTTTCTTTCCTAGATCCTAACAAACGCAATAAAGATCCGTGTGACCTACAGAATGTAACTTGAGCATGAAAAGAAAAGGATATTAAAAAGTGAAAACCATACATGATACAAGAAAAAAAAATACCTGATGTATATTATATTGATCTGTAAAGCAAAATATAAGTAAAAGCTGTCCATGTAGATTTTCTAACATAAACGTTTGGTATTAATAATCATGGCAGAGAACCACCAAAACAGCCCTCCAACCATTCAAAGAACGATTGTTACAGCCCTCTCCTCTGACTGTCTTACCACCATCTGGGGCTGGTCGCCTGTTGACAAGGGCCCTTCAAGCAGCAAGGATCTCTATTCTCTTTCACTGTAAATCTATGATTTCTGTTAGTATGTCACATGCATCTCTACAACCTACTTTCCCCAGTTGCCCTTTCTGAGTTTGGAGGAAAGGTGTCTGTTATGTTAGAAGCTTGCGTGCTCTAGTGCATTCACATCTTCACCACAAGTCTTGTGAACTTCCATCATTCTTTCAACAGACCTGCAAATCCCGCTACATTTCCAATCAAACGAAACAGCACAAGTGCTGCCTAGATGAGCCTTCCACTCACAATCTGCAGTAACAAATCACATCATTAACTCTGTAAGTATTTATACTTGTATGCTATATCCGCACTCTTTTAATCAATATATTCCGTTTGGTTAAAGGATAATTACCCTGAAAGAATCCTGAATATGTCTGTTTATAACTCACAGATAGTAGGAAAAACCTTTAACATTAACCAGGTAATTAAGTTCAACAGAGAAGCATAATGTCAATTTGGGTGTTGCAGAAATGAATCTGTCCATAGAGGCATGGAAATTTTACACATTCAGGTGTTGCTATCTTCCTTTTAGCCTATCATTGACCGGAGTGATTTTCCATTTTCCCATGTGAAAACCAAATAAATAATAATAAACATGTAAGGCTAGCAATTTCACATTTACCTGGTGGGGTGCCACAACAAAGTCTCTTATCATCAACATGCTCCACATCTAGGCCAATAAACCAAGATCCCAGAGAAACATCTTCATTGACATATTTATGCAAGATGTGCCTGAAAGATAAGATTAAAAGACAATTTAAGTGCATATTTAGCGAAAGAAAGCTCACAATCTATAAGGAATCAAATATGTGGAGCCGGAATTAGAACCCCTCGTTCCAGTTTCCTGGTAATAAACTGGATTAAACAATAAATGTTTCAGCTCATTCAATCATTACTCGTAAGGGACTATAAATTTTTCTGTAAACCAAAAAACCTATGTGACTGGAGTGCAGACTCACTGGTTTACTGATATATAGGTTGCCAGATCCTTTGATATAGCATAAAGTTGTCCAGTAGCGTGTCGGAAATACTTGTTTCCAGCTTCTCCAAATTTCCAATACTCTGGTTCGTAATATCTCACACCCCTGTTTCATGGAAACATCATAAATCATTCCTAACTAATATTGAGGTGATTCAAAAAGCTCAGGCCATTCAGCTTACTTTTTAGAAAGCACAGGACCAGACTTCATACAGCCAACATAAACCCGAGGTTTCTTTTTGTGTCCAGCTAAGATTGTGCCAAGCGTTGCTACATCAATTTCACAGTATAAGAACTCAATCAGATAGGAGAAAAGTGACAAACATGGTACTTGGAAAATTCACAGGCACTCATCTCTAGAGTGTTGATGTCATATTAGTGTGGGTGCTTGGGGCGGGGTAGAAAGAGACATTGCATACAAGATCTACAAATTAAACATGCAAGAAAAGATGGAAATTCGTTTTACCTAAATTCACATGAACATCATCGTCAACTTTGATATAGAAGTCGGCATCCCACAAAGCAACAGCAGTTCTAAAGTACGTCTTTGTCTTGGCCGATAATTCTAGGTAGCCCTCAACATGTTCCTGTTAAAACATAATGGTTAGACCTATTTTTGAACCATCGGAAGTGCAGAGATAATGTAATGGCTAGGAAATGAATTAAATGTAAAACCATTAAGACAAGAGCATCACCAGCCTCAAGAAATCTCCATGCATCATTTCCTCTGCTTCAATAGCTTTGTCCAGAATGCCACCAGCTGTTGAACTATGGGAAAAACCAGTTAACAGTTGTTCTATAAATCCATACTCCACAACCACATAATGTACTGCCATCTAGCATGAATGGTGGACTCAGCAATCAAGAATGTAATAAATATATGTACATAAGCCACCAGATCTCATTAAGCAAGTCATTAATCATATCATGCAGGGACTAGTGATAGCTAAGGTTGGCGTGCATACAAACTCTTAACCTATTGTGACTATTTGTTGAGGTAAATAATCCATGCACATTGACGAAAAGGTTCATAGAGCTCTTAGCTGTGGGTTTTTTCATAACATGACCAGACAAATAGTTCCTCACTTTCACATGCATCGACACCTTCTCATGACATTGCAATTATTTTATCCACAAATTTTCAAATCTTTCAAGATTCCTGGCTTTTGAAACAAAGTCCTGCATTCATCAATGCATCAGTTTTGAGATCTGTTTACTATGATATAATCAAACTTGTACTCCCTTGCTAGAACCACGGACTGCATACATAGTAGATGAAAGGATGGACAAGGGGCAGAAACTTTCTAAGAAAATCCAGCACACCACCAAATAACACTAGCAACAAGAAAGGTATAAAATCTCACCTGTGACCTATAACAAAGCGTATGACTATACCCTTCTCCTCCAACTTCTTCCTTTCCTCACCTAGTTAAAATTTCGAAATATGGAACCCATTAGTCATACTTTAACTGCAAAATTTACAACTGGAATAGCATATGAACAAATAACGGCCCAGTCAATTCACCTTGTGGCATCCAAGTTGCACGGATTGAATCCCTCCGCTTCCGACTGCTAAAAGCTGTATTGATTCCAATTACCATAAAGTATTTTCTTTTCAAGTTTCCTGATGCAGCATCAGCACTCGACAAAGATTGCTGCTCTGCCTTGGCAGCTGCTAATTTCATCTCTATACTTGAAATTTTACTATTGAGTGTACTGCTTTCAGAATACAGCACCATTTGAATTTAGGTCAATGGAAGGGTAATGACACCCTCGTATATGTAAAAACACAACACAACATGTATCAGCAGAGCTTACCTGATATCATTCTGAGTACTTGAAATTTGCCCTAGACTGTAATTGGATATATGATTTCCAACCTTCTGATAAAGGCAAAAAATCAGAGCAAATACTATAATTGGCATGTCAATTGCAATGGCTTGATAGAAAAAGCATAGCTAAATCTGATCATAGGAAAGCTAGTTACGCAGAAATATAGATTTCCAGAAACATGCACACAGCAAATTCTAACCTTCGCTTGAAAAAATGACAAAAAAAAAAAAACTGCACCGATATCAAAACTAACATGTAATAATATATTCTTCCACCATGTCTGCAGACAAATCAAAAATACATTTTTGAAGAAAACTGCTTCTTTTGTCCACCACTTTTGCAAGCACAAATCAAAAGTTTTATATAGAAGAAGACGGCTTTTATGAGAAGACAGACCATAGTCAAATTAAACAATTAAATTCTTAATTCGAAGAAATTATTGATCAACCACAGAAATGTCATAGCTGATGTGTCAGGCTACATATTCCAACCTTTTTTGTTCCAAGTATTAACTACCAAGGTCTTAGGATAATAAGATGCATAAGACAGAGAAACATAAGCAATAATCACAATGTTCTTCCATGTTAGTTGAATTTTACAAATCAAAAAGCTAGATGAAAGTAAAGATTATATTACATGAAAAAATTATTCATAGCCAAACCAAACACAAAACATTTAGTTATACGAATTTATTCATTGGCAACCAAATAGTCATGCTGCATTCTGAATTCACTCCATGCCACATGGCCCAACACAACACTAAGCTTAAGCTTTATGCATATGCTTTTAAGTGAGATTTAGATAAAAGCCTGGTATGCACTTACAAGCTTCTGATCACAAGCCTCAGATTCTAAATTTGTTCTTTCAGGCTCTGTCCGTATCCTGGTACAATATTTCTTGATTAATAAATACATACATACATACACATACATACATCCATACATATACATATATATGACATATCATTCACCTCAACTTGTATTAAAGAAGTCCTAAACCAAAAAAAAAAAAAACAAGTAAATACAAAAAATAAATACAACTTCAAATGTCTGCCAAAATATAATAAATGAAGCTTGCTACCACTTGGCACCAACACTAGTGCTATATATGGAATTATCAATTATGTGGCTCAAAACATAGAATAAAAAGTGCAATTGAAACCAGCCCTACACCATTAGACATTAGTTTAAGTAAAGGAAAATAAAGAAAGAGACGACAGCACACCTTCACAGTTTTCTGTTTCCAAGGTGAAGATAGTGTCGGTGGAGACATATTTGCCAAAAAAAAATAAAAAGATAATCATGGCTGCCATTTGATTCCACAATATCCAAAAATCAAGAACAGAAGAGTAAAATACTACACAATTTGTTCTACAACATTCATCTTCTGTCTTAAGACATTTAGCTTCGAAAATCAATGACAACACTGCAAATTAAAACTCCAAGAAATCAGTCAAAGAGCCTCACTTATTTCAATATCTCTCTCAAAGATCACATATTTCTCAAAATTCAGTGAAACCCAGTTGAGTTAAAATGCATCATACAATCAAAACAACCACCAAAGTTTACATCTTTGAAGAAAGCAATAAGAGCTCATTAATCAAAACTTACCTGTTAGTGAACAATATCCCAGCAAAGAAGCTACTAAAACAAAGCAAAAGTGCCAAATTCCTTGACACTACTACATTCCTTGAACCCATCTCTCCTACTCCAACTCCTCCTCTACCCTTCACTGACATTCTGTTCTACTTTTTAACTTACACGCACAAAACCAAAAAGAAAATGAGACTCTAAACCAAATTTAGAGACAACCCAGAATATGTTTTGGTTCAAAAAACAAATGCAAGTGGTGTTGTACAAGTGTTCATTCTATGCAATGACACACACTCTTCTCTCCCTCCACAAAAGAGCAAAGACACACACAGAGAGAAGGGTGCAAAGTGAAAAGACCTGGTTACCAACGGCCACTCATTATATAAGCTCAAAAATCACTTAACCGACCTCTTAATCAAATGTTCCAGCTTGTCACCATTAATGTACTTATGATGTTATATGTTCTAGACAACATTAACAATAATGTATGTTTTTTCTTTGAAACCATAACAATAATTTTTATAGTCTTACATTAATAACAGTAACAGTTTCATTTTGAGGGGGTTAGTACTTTTTTTTTTCTCTTTTGATTGTTCATAGGGTTAAATTAATTTAGACATCGGAACCCAAATGGGTCGAGTCCATCTTAGAAGAGTATAAATTATATTTTAGTCACTAAAAATTAAATGATGTTCCATTTCAATCCTTCATTTTTATAATTTGTTGATGTTAATCTTGTAGCCATATTCCAAATAACTAATAAAAGTTAAGGTAGCATTTCATTATTATCTCATGAGATATTAAGATAACAAGAATATAGAAGACTTATCCATTTGTATTCTCAGTTTATTTTTTTAACCAAACACAATAAAACACTTGAAATTATAGTTTTTTTTTAGGATTTTTATGGGATATCATCACACATATTGATGTTTTGATTTACATGGAATGAAGTAGAACATTATTAAATCTATAGAGACTATAATATAGTTTACCGAATAGAAAATTTCCGGTGATGTAATTCTACAAAAAGTTCTTCTCCAAAAATCTCATTCAATTGGATTTTTTGGAAAGTGATATAGAAAAATATTCTTCATAAATTATCACTAATTTTTTTTCCCATAAGTATAGTATATTTAGTTAATTAGAATCAATGCAGTATGATAGAATATCCTCTACCTTTTCGCAAAAAAAAATATTCCTCAACTTAAGCTATATCCGTAGACTCATTCCTCAAAATGACAAAAATTTGAGGCTTCAAACAATTGTATTTCTAACATATGCCCTTACTTAATAAAAATACAATGTTATAACTTTCATAATTAACTGTAATAAATTAGAATTGTATTAAATCATAGAAGTTAATCCACTTAATTATGAAAATAAAATATTTTATTTCTCTCAATTAATTATGTCATTATGGCAAATTTTAGAAAACCCTTTAAACAAAACCTATTTATAATGCTATTCAATCAGTGAAGATGTTCTATTTTAGGCAGCATTAACTCAGTTCACGTTTCTTTTTTTAAAAAAGAAAAAAAAAACCTATGAAGCTAAAGGTTTTTATTTTCTTACAAACAATTTGAAGGTTTTTTAATTCGGCATTAATGTGGTCTTCTCTTGCTAAGAATTCAATGAAAGCTTAACCAGTTTGGCATTGCTGTGGAAATATCTTTTTAAAAATATTTTTTAGTTAAAAATTACAAATGATAATATTTTTTAGTCAAATTTTTTTATATTCATATCTTATTAATTACCAATCAAGTTTTGGGTATTCATATAATTATTTATTATATATTATTATTTATTATTCAATAAAAAATAAAATAGTACATGTATATATATATTAAAAAAAAAATGTTCTACAAATATATCTATATAATATAAATATATATTTTGGGTTAGGTTTGGACAGTTTTTGGATCAGGTTTTACAATATCTATATCTTATTCATTATCTATCCGGTAAGGTAACTATCTAAGAAATACCTACCTATTCACATTGGTATCTATCAAGTTCAGATTAAATTGTCATCCCTATTAAAAATACATCAAAATAAATTTTTCTTAGATTATTTTTTTAACATCAGTATATCAAAATCATAAAAAAACATTTAAAAATATTATTTTTTATGTTTTTTCATATAAAAATAATAATTAAAAAGCAAGTTGTAACGCAAAAATAAACATCAATTAGCAAAGAGCAAGAAACATTTGGGATCGATTATTTTGTGAAATTAAGTTAACAAACTTATAATTATTAAAAAAGAAAGTAAAAATACATATTAATAATGTTTCGAGCAACAAAAACAAAGTTGATCAATGTTGCATGAAGGAAATGTTTGTGGGATTTGGTGGCTGATCTGGGTCATACTACGCAAATTAGTGTTCATCCTATTATCACTTCCCTTGGTAGAATTGTCCTTACCTGTTGTTGATGATGACTTTACCCCTAACGAAAATTAATCTCTCTAAATTTGGGCTCTAGCCTTGTTCTTGAAAAAAAAAATGATTTGTAAAATTTTAATATTGCTAGCTTGGTTTTGAAAACAGAACTGATCATATTCTGAGAATGAATTGGGCTTATTGCAAATATTTTGGCAAAATCGGTCGTGGGCTATCTCTTCTCGTAATTGAAGCATGAAAAAAGCAACTCTTCTTTTATTTTGAGCATTTTTTGTGTTATAAAAATATTTTAAAAAAAATTTAATTTTTTTTTGTTTGAAATTTTTTTTTATATTTTCAAATCGTTTTAATGTGTTAAATTCAAAAATAATTTTTTTAAAATATTATTTCAATATATTTTCGAGCGAAAAAAACTTTAAAAAAAAATTGTTACCACAATACCAAACACGCTCGTAGTCTAATTGGAAGTAATACATACCATAGTTATCAAACCCGACCCGGGGTTGACCCGGACAAGGGGCCATGTCCCGGGTCAAACCGAATCAACCCGGAAAAATTAATATATATATATATATATATATATATATATATATATTTGAAGTTTTAATATTTCATATGAAAAAAATTAAGAAACAATTCGTGCGAATATAGACTATCTATGTTGTAAATAATAAAGTTTAAAAGATTATTTCAAAAGATTTTTTATTCCACATTGAAAAAATATTATGTTATCCTTTTAAGTTGAAGTATTTAAACCAAAAAGTTTTTTTATCCCATATTGAAAAAACATAACTTTTTTCTTGTGAACATAGACTATATACTAAAGGGTTTCAAATTACACATTGAAAAAATAACTTTTTTCTTGTAAACATAGACTATATACTAAAGGGTTTCAAATTACACATTGAAAAAATAACTTTTTTCTTGTGAGCATAAAGTATATATATTAAAGGGTTTCATATCTCATATTGAAAAAATAAAACATTCTTCTACCATTTATATAGTGAACTTTGAAAATGGTTAATAACCAACTAAAAAATATGAAAAAAATAGGTCTCTGGCTAAGAGAAAAAACACATTTGAAAAAAAAACAGGTCTCTTCCAAGTTTGTCGGGTCGACCCAGCAGGTCAAGCGGGTTTGATTGTTTTTTTACTCTTGCCAGTCTTTCACCTTATCTGAATCGGTTCAGTCACCGAGTCGATCGGGTGCCGGATTGACCTGCTGAGCCAGTCGATCGAGTTTTGATATTTTTTTGCTCTTGCAGGTCTTTCACCTTACCCGAATTGGTCTAGCCACTAGCTTAACCGGGTGTCGGGTCGACTCGTCGGGATAGTCTGGATTTAATAACTATAATACATACAATATAACCATGACAAAAGATGTAACATGAAATGTTTTTATTTTAGTAATTAAACTCGTCCAATTCAAGACTCAATTCACATGTTTATGAGTTATCTCAGTGTAAATTAAAATAATATTATTTTAAATTTTTTAAGAAACAAAACAAAACAAATATGTTTTATAAAAGAAACTAAAAAAAAAACTAAATTTGGACTGAATGGCATAGAAAAAGCTACTCATTTTGCTATTTTCTTTGTTTTTTTCTTGGTGGCCGAAGTGAAAGTTATACTCACAAGAGAACCATGGCGAAAAAATGTAATTGTCAAGCTCTGATATATTGTATGAATTATATTATTTTTAATATGTAGGGTAGTAAGGTTTTTTTTATTTTTTGATATCACATTAAAAAACTCTTTCAATCTAAAATTTTGAGCTTCAACAATAACTTTATTTCTTCTGTATTTTTTCAACGATAAGTGTTTATAAACTACTTTTAATATCAATATAAACTAAATTCTTTTTAAACAATTTTAGATACATTTATATATATCTAACTAAATAAATCATCTTTAGCATTGATGCCAATATACAAATTCACAAAATTAAAAAACAAAAAGGAAAACTTTAATAAGAGGTGAAGTCATGTAAACACAAACTAGCAGCCTACACCTTTTTTTTTTAATCAATGCATCAATGGAAAGATAAAATAAAGGGGCAGCAAGTTAATTTAGGATATTGTACTTTATGCAATGGAATTAATATCCATTTGAACAAAAGGTTCTAGTTTAGAGGTTTTTGATGAACTACAAGCACACATAATAAAGCACTCTTGGAACACTAGCATATGGGCTGCTACACCTTTATTTTGCCAATGGGTAAAGAAGATGGCAATATCATAAAAAGGGAACAATATCGGCTTATCACCAAGCAATGTTCAATCAAGGGACTAGTGATTTCCGATTGGCACTGCTATAATTTCTGTTTTTTAGATTGCTTTTCTTTTAAAAAATACATTAAAATAATAAATTTTTTATGATTTTAATGTGTTCATATAAAATATAAAAAATTCTAAAAAAATATATTTTTAATTTAAAAATATTTTTCACCACATTAGCAAGTACATACTCAACTTAACTCAAGAACCCTTTAGTGGGTATTCGCGGCAATAGCAAAAGGTTTTTTTTTTTTTTTCCTTGAAGTGGTCCTTGAAACAGTTGGAGGATACTTACATGTGAAATCTAGAGGTGGGAAGTGAAAGGAATGGAGAATTTTGCAAAGGAATCGTTGATATTCCTGTCGGCAAAAGGGTCAAAGACATGTACATGCATCTTTTCGAGCTGTGGGGAGCTTTGAGTTACAAGTGCTGGTGATATATTGTTCCAGATCTTGATA
>Ga0307515_10006218_pt1 | contig 23984 bp, 23 predicted proteins | sample 17_EM_MG_FD_194513 | JGI IMG/M metagenome (GOLD analysis project Ga0307515, IMG submission 194513) | Populus trichocarpa ectomycorrhiza microbial communities from riparian zone in the Pacific Northwest, United States - 17_EM | ecosystem: Host-associated > Plants > Roots > Unclassified | place... | reverse complement strand
CGGGATCGGACCGACAAGGCCCGCGACGTCGCGGCGCACTGCCGGTGGGTGGTGGTGCAGAGCCACATGTCCCTGCCGATCAGCGATGACGAGCTGACCCGGCTGGTGTTCGGCACCGCGCTGGTCTCGCCCAAGCCGCTGCAGCTCGACTGCTCGGACGGCTCCCAGCCGCTGCTGCTGCCTATGGCTCCTGGAGCTGGGCTTCGTCCGGGAGCGAGTCAACCGGGGCGCCCGGCGGCAGGAACCCGGTGACGTGCGGATCGCGCAGGTAGGTGTCGGTCAGCCGCTTCTTGCGCGGCCATAGCGGCAGCACGCGCAGCGGCAGGCTCACCAGCGACGCCAGGCCGCCGAGCAGCTTGCCGCCGTAGGCCTCGGCGACGAGCAGCGCGCGGCGCCCGGCGGACAGATCGGCGAGCGGCCGATCGAGCACGCCGATCCGCCGCAGCCGGAGCTCGGCGCACGCGTTGGCGTGGTCGAGGAACGCCGGCAGGTGCTTCATCACCGGGTGGTCCCCGGCCAGGGCGAGCCGGCGCTCCATGTAGCGCGCCAGCCGGCGGACGCCCCACATCGAGACCAGCGACAGCCCGAGCAGCCGGCGCCGCAGCCAGCCCTTGCCGGCGATCGCCTTGCCGGTCTGCTGCTCGCCGAACTCGACGTGGCGCTCCTCCTGCTTGACCGCGCGGCGCAGGATGTCGATCGACGGCTTGTGATCGAGGGTGTCGATCACGGCGTAGAACGCCTGGAGCACGAAGCCCTCGCCCTGGGCCATCTCGAGCGCGACGTGCTCGGCCCACGAGCCGCCCATCATGCCGGTGGCGAGGAACCGGACCGCGGCGTGCGCCTGGCGCGGCCGACAGCCCAGCATCGCCATGATCCGGAGGAAGTTGTCGACGTGCTGCATCTCCTCGAGCGACTGGCGGGCGAGGAACTTCGCGGCCTCGAAGTCAGGGGCGTCGTACAGCCAGTGTCCGACCTGGATCCCGGTGACCTCGCCGTACAGGAACTGGTTGAACATCCACTCGAGGAGCTCGCGGTCGCGCCCCGGATCGAGCTTGGCGCCCGCGAAGTCGAACGTCATCTCTTCGCGCGTGAGCAGCATCGGACTATCGCGAGGATAGCGTGAAATGCGCCGGCGGCGATCCAGCAGTGTGCGCGCGCCGGGGCTCGCAGGCGCCAGGCGAAGCCCAGCCGGCGCCCGACCGGAGCCAAACCGCAGCGAAGCCGGAGCGGACCGCAGCGAAGCCGGAGCGGACCGCAGCGAAGCCGGAGCGGACCGCAGCGACGCCGGAGCGGACCGCAGCGGACCGGACCGGGTTAGATCCGGGTCAACAGAAGACCGGTCAGATCACGGCCGGCGGCGAGACCGGACGCGGCCGGTTGGCGCCGCATGGAAGTGCGGGCCGTGGATCGTCGTTCCCGGGTACCGGGCGATGATCGCCTCGGCATCGCGCATCGCGCGACTCCCGTCGGCATCGCCGTCGCGCTGGAACGGCTCGCCAGCGTCCGCGGGAGAGAACGAGATCGTCGAGCGGCCGGTGCTGGCATCGACCGAGACGAAGATGCGCTCCGGGCGCCGGATCACGCGTGGCTGGTCCGGTGTCGGTGTCATGGTTCGAGGTCCGGCTCCGCGATCTGATCCCAGTAGCGCCGGGCAGCGTCGTAGACCGCCCGCGACCACGCGGCGAGCGTCGCCGGGTCGAAGGTGGGCTGGCGCGCCGCCGGCAGGGCGCGCATCACGCGCGACCGCGCCTCGCGCAGTGTACCCGGCCACCCACCAACGACTTCACGGGTCTGGGCACGCAGCGCGCTCGCGACGTCACAGGCCCAGGCCTCGCCGAGCGAGGTGGACACCGACGGCACGATCTCGGCGAGCACAGGGTTCACCAACGGCCGCCGCCACCGCCACCCCGGCGATCGGAGTTACGGCCGCCGCCGCCGCCACCACCTCCTCCGCCGCCCCGGGGGCCGCCGCCGCCGCCACCACCACCGCCACCGGGCCGCCGCTCCTCGGCGATGTCGACGCGGAGCGAGCGCCCCGCGAGGTCCTTGCCGTTGAGATCGGTGATCGCCTTCTGGGCGGCGTCGGCGGTGGCCATCTCGACGAAGCAGAAGCCGCGCGACTGACCGCTCATCCGGTCGATCATGAGGTTCACCGCCTTGACTTCCCCGGATGTAGCGAAGTGCTGCGTGATGAGGTCCTCGGTGGCGTGATAGGGCAGGTTGCCCACGTACAGACGGCTCGACATGGCATGTTCTCGCTGGCTCCGGACCGGAAGGGCATACCCCCGGAGCCGCGCGGGGCATATCCTGTGACCGCATCCTGGTCACATCGCCCTGACTGCCAGCGGAGGTATTGCGCGAGGGCGATCCCGACCGGTGCCAGAAATGAACGTGGACGCGGTCTAGCACGTGTAACGTAGCGCGTCCAACGAAACCGGGCGGCGATCCGTACAGAATGTTTCGTATCGCTGCGGGTTTGGTGGGATCGCGTACTCCTGGCGTGGTCAGCGAAACAGCCGCGCAGCGGCGGCACGGGCGCGCTCGCGCACGCGCGCGACCTCGAGTGTGCGGAGCTGCGCATCGCGGACCACCAGCGCGCCATCGACCGCGACGTGGCGCACGTCACTGGCGCGCGCCGCGTACGCGATGGCCGACCACGGGCTGGCGGTCGGGACGGTGTGGAGCGCGGTGGCGTCGACCGCGATCACGTCGCCGCGCTTGCCGGGCTCGAGCGATCCGATCTGGTCGGCGAGGCCGAGCGCCGCGGCGCCGCCGAGGGTCGCCATCCGCACCACCTCGGGCGCGGGCAGGGCGCGCGGCCCGGTGCGGTGCTTGTGGAGCAACGCGGTCAGCCGGAGCTCGTGGAAGCCGTCGAGGTTGTTGTTGCACGGCGCGCCGTCGGCGCCGATCGCGACCGGGATCCCGGCGGCGACGAGCTCGGGGACCTGGCAGATCCCCGAGGCGAGCTTGAGGTTCGACGACGGGCAGTGGCAGACGTGGGCGCCGCGCGCGGCGAGCAGCCGGCGCTCGTCGGCGGTCAGGTGGATGCAGTGCGCGATGCAGCAGTGGTCGCCGAGCAGGCCGAAGTCGTCGAGCACGGCGATGTTGTCCTTGCCGAAGCGCTGGCGGACCAGCGCGATCTCGCCCAGGTTCTCGCTGGCGTGGGTGTGGATCCGCACGCCGCGCGCTCGCGCCTGCTCGCCGACCTCGCGGAGCAGCTCGTCGGTGCACGACAGCACGAACCGCGGGGCGTACGCGTAGCGCAGCCGGCCGCCGGCGGCGCCGTGCCAGCGCGCGATCAGCGCGGCCGACTCGTCGAGCGACGCCCGGGTCGACTCGCGCAGCCCCGGCGGGATCTGCGGGTCCGGCGCGTCCATCATCGCCTTGCCGATCGTCGCGCGGATCCCGGCGCGCTCGGCGGCGGCGAACACCGCGTCGGTGTGGTGCACCGTGGCCATGTCGAGGATCGCGGTGGTGCCGCCGAGCAGGAGCTCGGCGCACGCCAGCTCCGCGCTGGCGCCGAGCGCCGTCGCGTCGAGCGCGGCCTCGTACGGCCACACCACGGTGCGCAGCCAGTCGAGCAGCTCGAGGTCGTCGGCGCGGCCGCGCGCCAGGGTCTGGCAGGTGTGGACGTGGGCCTGGACCAGGCCGGGCATCACGATGCAGCCGGCGCAGTCGACCACGGTGTAGTCGCGGGCCTCGGGCGTGTAGTCGCCGCCGACCTGGACGATCGCGCCGCCGCGGCACGCAACGTCGCCGGCGAGCACGCGGTGCTCGGGATCGATGGTCAGGATCGTCCCGCCGCGGAAGATCAGTTCATCGTCGCGCCCGGTCTCGCGCGCGGCGTCGCGCGCGGTCACGGCAGCTCCCGGCCCGAGAACCCGTCGGGCAGGAGCTCGGCCAAGGTCCAGCTCCGGCGCTCGCCGCGCGGGTTGATCGCGATCACCGTCACCGCTGCGGGATCGGCCGCGAACTCGTGGAGCACCTGGCGGCACGCGCCGCACGGCGACGACGGCGGCGACGCGTCGGTGCACACCGCCACGGCCTCGAGCCGGTGCGCGCCGGCGATCACCGCCGCGAACACCGCGGTGCGCTCGGCGCAGATCCCCAGGCCGTACGACGCGTTCTCGACGTTGGCGCCGTCGAACACCTCGCCGGCCATCCGCACCGCGGCGCCGACCCGGAACTTCGAGTACGGCGCATAGGCTCGGCGCTGGGCGTCGAGCGCGCGGGCCTCGAGCTCAGCGTCGCCGGCCGGATCGCGGGCCGGATCGCGGGCCGGATCGCGGGCCGGATCGTCGTCGCGGGTCATGGCGCGAGCTCGCGTCCGGCCAACAGCGCGCCGAGGATCGCGTCGAGCAGGGCCTCGAACGTGGTGCGCACCCGCGCCGCGGTCGCGGTGACCTCGTCGTGTGACAGCGCGTGGCCGGTGATCCCGGCGGCCTGGTTGGTGATGCACGACAGGCCGATCACCCGCGCCCCCATGTGGCGGGCGACGCAGACCTCCGGCACCGTCGACATGCCGACCGCGTCGGCGCCGAGCACCTGCAGCATCCGGATCTCGGCCGGGGTCTCGTAGGTCGGCCCGGGCATCGCGGCGTACACGCCCTCGGCGAGGTAGATCCCGGCGGTGGCGGCGGCGCGCCGCGCCAGGTCGCGGAGCTCGGGCGCGTACGCCGTGGTCATGTCGGGGAACCGCGGCCCGAGCCGCTCGTCGTTGGGGCCGCGCAGCGCGTGGTCGCGCAACAGGTCGATGTGATCGCGGATCAGCATCAGCGTGCCGGCCGGCCACGCCGGGTTGATCCCGCCGGCGGAGTTGGTCACGATCAGGATCCGGGCGCCGAGCGCGATCAGCACGCGCGCCGGGAACGCCGCGGTCTGGGCGCTGTGGCCCTCGTAGAGGTGGACGCGGCCCTGCATCGCGACGCAGCGCGCGCCGGCGCGCTCGCCGAGCACGAGCCGGCCCTTGTGGCCCACGACGTGGGACCGGGGGAAGTGCGGCAGGTCGCCGTAGTCGATCGCGGTCGCGCCGGCGAAGCCGTCGGCGAACCCGCCCAGGCCCGAGCCGAGGATCAGCCCGACCTGGGGCGCGACGGCGCAGCGCGCGCGCACCGCGTCGGCGGCGGCGTGGACCCGGTCGTACAACCCGGGCGGGTCGGCAAGCTCGGGCGCGGTCATCGCAGGATCTCGAGGATGCGCGAGGCCGGCGGGGCGACGTGCGGGTGGTCGGCCGGCTGGATCGTGAACGCGCGCTCGATCGTCGCGCGGGCCTCGCCGAGCCGGGCATCGCCGGGCCCCAGGTTGTGGCACAGGATGACCTGCGGCGGCGCCCCGGGCTCGACCAGCTCGCCGACGTACGCGTCGACCACCAGGCCGGCCGCAGGATCGATCGGATCGTCGGTGGTCCGCCGGCCCGCGCCGAGCAGCACCGCCGCGATCCCGAGCGCCTCGCTGTCGATCGCCGCGATCCGGCCGGGCGGCAGCGCGAGCTCGTCGCGGTGGCGGGCGCGGGGAAGCACGCTGCCCGGCGAGTCGCAGACCCGCGGATCGCCGCCCTGGGCCGCGACCAGCTTGCGGAACACCTCGAGCGCGCTGCCGTCGGCCAGGGCGCGCTCGATCCGGGCGCGGCCCTCGGCGGGGTTGGGCGCGGCGCCGCCGAGCACCAGCATCTCGGCACCGAGCGCGTGGGTCAGCTCGCGGGTGTCGACCGGGCCGCCGCCGCGCAGCACCTCGATCGACTCGCGGATCTCGAGCGCGTTGCCGATCGTGCGGCCGATCGGCGCGTTCATGTCGGTCATCACGCAGGTCACGCGCTTGCCAGCGCGCTGGCCGATCGCGCGGATCAGCGCGCACAGCTCGCGGGCGCGCTCGAGCGTCTTCATGAACGCGCCGCCGCCGACCTTGCAGTCGATCACCAGGCCGTCGATGCCCTCGGCGAGCTTCTTGGACATGATCGACGATGCGATCATCGGCAGCGACTCGATCGTCGCGGTCACGTCGCGCAGCGCGTAGAGCCGCTTGTCGGCCGGGGCGATCCGCGCGGTCTGGCCGATCAGGCAGACCCCGAGCTCGGCGACCTGGGCGCGGAACTGCTCGACCGTCAGATCGACCCGGAACCCCGGGATCGAGGTCAGCTTGTCGAGCGTGCCGCCGGTGTGGCCGAGCCCGCGCCCCGACACCATCGGCACCGCGACGCCGCACGCCGCGACCGCCGGCGCCAGCGGGATCGAGATCTTGTCGCCGACCCCGCCGGTCGAGTGCTTGTCGACCTTGGCGCGCGCGATCTGCGACAGGTCGATCACGTCGCCGGATCGGGTCATCGCGTCGGCCCACGCGGCGAGCTCGCGGTCGTCGAGGCCGCGGAAGTAGATCGCCATCAGCATCGCCGCGACCTGGTAGTCGGCGATGCTGTCGTCGGTGACGCCGGCGATGAAGCCGCGGATCTCGGCGTCGTCGAGCGCGCGGCCGTCGCGCTTCTTGCGGATCAGCTGGACGGTCTGCACTGGCGCTAGTACCCCTTGGCCTTGGCCCCGGTGCTGGTGTCCGCCGCGCCGCCGCCGGTCACGATCGCGACCGACGCCGACGCGCCGATCCGGTTCGCGCCGGCCTGCGCCATCTTGATCACGTCCTCGGCGGTGCGCACGCCGCCCGACGCCTTGACCCCGAGCTCGGGGCCGACCACCCGGCGCATCAGCGCGACGTCCTCGACGGTGGCGCCGCCCTTGCCGAACCCGGTCGAGGTCTTGACGAACGCGGCGCCGGCGAGCTTGGCCAGCGTGCAGCCGATGATCTTCTGCTCGGTGTCGAGCGCGCTGGTCTCGAGGATGACCTTGACCCGGGCCGGCGCGCACGCCTTGACCACCTTGCAGATGTCCTCGAACACGGTCTCGTAGTCGCGCGACTTGAGCGCGCCGATGTTGATCACCATGTCGATCTCGCGCGCGCCCTGGCGCATCGCCTCGCGCGCCTCGTAGGCCTTGGCCGATGGCGTCATCGCGCCGAGCGGGAACCCGACCACGGCGCACACCATGACGTCGGTGCCGGCGAGCAGCGCCTTGCACAGCGGCACCCACGTGGTGTTGACGCAGACCGAGGCGAAGCGGTGGGCGCGCGCCTCCTCGCACAGCTTGACCACCTCGTCGCGGGTCGCCTCGGGCTTGAGCAGCGTGTGGTCGATCAGCTTGGCGAGATCGGCGGGCACCGCGCCCACGCCCGCCGCGGCGCCGACCCGCATCGCGCCGGCGCCCTCCATCGCGCGCACCGACCACGGCCGGCGCACCACGCACACGCCGCAGCCGGCGCAGTCCTCGCCGGGCGCGGTGTCGTCGTTGCACTCGCCGCGGTCGCGGGGCACCAGCGCGAGCTTGCCGGGCGCGCCCAGCCGCTCCTGGACGCGCTGCGTGATGATCTCGACCAGTCGATCGACGTCGGTCATGGGGCGGCCACTATAGCCCGTCAGCTCCCGGGTGGCGGCTTCGCCATCCGGAACGTGACGTCGCGCTGGGGCTCGTCGGGCCGGGGCAGCGACTTGCCGCGCTGGCGGACCATCTTCGCCTTCTCGTCGGGCGATTCGATCCACTCGAGCAGATCGCCGGACGCCTGGACCCCGGGCGTGGCCGCCGCCGAGTCCCATTCGTCGCTGTTGAGCAGGCGGCCGCCCCGGGTCTGGGCGTACGACCGGGCCTGGGTGTACGACACCATCACGACGGGGTCGACGGCGTCGCCGGGCTGCGCGTGCGCGGTGAACAGCTGGCGAAACGCCGCGGCGCTGACCGGCCGGGCGTCGACCTGGAACCACGGCGTGCCGTCGCGCTTGCGCACCAGCACCATGCCGTCGGGCACCGCGCTGGTCGCGCCGGTCGCGGCCTTCGGTGCCGCCTCGCTGCTGCGCCGCAGGTAGACCACCAGCCCGGCGACGAACACCGCGATGCACACGAAGGTCAGCGCGACCAGCCAGCCCGGCAGCCCGGCGCGCGGCAACGCGATCTCGGCGCCGTGGGCGCTGTCAGCCGGCGAGGCCTCGGCGAGCGAGTCGTCGGGCCGCTCGACGACCTGGGCTGGCGGCAAGACGATCGGCCGCGACCGATCGCGGGTCGCGATCAACATCGGCACCGCGGCCGGATCGAGCCGGCTGACGATGTGCGACAGCTGCGCGACCAGCTCGTCGTAGCCCGGCCGCTCGGCCGGCTTCTTGGCCATCATCGCGCGGGTCAGCTCGGCGAGCTCGCGGTCGCAGCCCGGGTTGACGGTCGTCGCGTCGGGCGGCGGGTTGCGCAGGTGGCGCGCGACCACCTTGAGGTACTTGTCCTCGGCGGGCTTGCCGGTGCGGAACGGGGGGATCCCGGTCAACAGGAAGTACAGCGTGCCGCCCAGCGCGTAGATGTCGACGCGCTCGTCGATGGTCTCGCCGCGCGCCTGCTCCGGCGCGATGTAGTCCGGCGTGCCGACCACCACGCCCATCGCGGTGAGCGCGGGCTCGCTGCCGGGATCGACCGGCTTGGCCAGGCCGAAGTCGGTGACCTTGACCCGGCCGTCCGATAGCCGGACGAGGTTCGACGGCTTGACGTCGCGGTGGATCAGCCCGGCCCGCGCCGCGGCGGCGAGACCCTGCGCCGCGTCGAGCACGGCGTGCGCCGCGGCCAGCGAGTCGAGCCGGCCGCTGCGCTCGACGATCGAGCCCAGGTCGGCGCCGTCGAGCAGCTCCATCGCGATGTACGGCCGGTCGTCGAAGCTGCCGGTCGCGAACACCTGGACCACGTTGGGGTGGCTGATCGCGGCGACCGCGCGGCCCTCGCGGACGAACCGCTGGCGCAGCTCGGGGCTGTCGCGGTGCTTCTCGGACAGGAGCTTGATCGCGACCCGCCGGTTCAGCCCGGTGTCGATGCCGCGGAACACCTCGCCCATCGAGCCCGAGCCGATCGTGCCCTCGACGCGGTAGGCGCCCACGAGGGTTCCGGACTGCGGGTTCGGCACGGAGGCCATTCTACCCGGGCGGCTACGGCGGGCGGAAATCGCCGCCCTGTCATTTCGTGCGCGGCGGCTGGCGGGTCTCGTCGATCACCGCGGGCGTCGCGGCCACCCCGGGGCGCGTCTTTGCGACAGCGCCGTCAGGCAGCGGAGACCACCGCCTCCATCGTCGTCGCCGTGGTCATGCGGTGCGGAGCATATCCCGGGAGGCGAGCGGTTGACGTATCCCGGTAGCCGCGCAACGCTCTCGCGGTGGCCGGTCAGGGAACGTGCGGCTCGGGGGCCGCGGCGTGCATCGCCGTGGACCAGGCGCTCGCGTTCGTCGACGGGCAGCTGGCACCCGCCGAGCGCGCCGGGGTCGAGCACCGGATCGACGCGTGCCCGGCATGCCGCGCGCGGGTCGCCGAGGCCGCGCGCGGCGCCGGCGCCGAGCTGGTGCGCGACGCCCGCGGCCGGACCTCTGTGGTGCACCACCCGGCGCCGACCGCGCCGTTGCGGGCGCGAACTGCGCCGCGTGGCGCACCGGCGACCGACCCGCGCCGGGGCTCACCGCACCCCGCGCCGGCGACCGATCACCGGGGCGCACCGCAGTCGCCGCCACATCCGGCGCCGGCGATCGATCACCGCGGTGGCCCGCAGTCGCCGCCGCAGTCGCCGCCGCAACCGCCGCCGGATCCGGCGCCGGCGAGCGATCACCGCGGCGCCCCGCACTCCGCGCCGATGACCCAGGGCCGCGGTGCGCCGGATCCGGTGCTGCTGACCCGGCGCCGCGGCTCACCGAGGACCGCTCCCGAGCCCGGGCCGGCGCCGGCGACCGCCGACCGGGGCGCGCCGTCTCCCGTGTCCGAGACCGAGCTCCAGGTCGCGGCGCCACCGGCCGCGGGCGCGCCGGGCGACTCGGCGCTCACCGCCGGAGAGGTCGTCGGCCGCTACGTCGTCGAGCGGCCGCTCGGCGCCGGCGGCATGGGCGTGGTCAGCCTCGCGCGCGATCCCGAGCTGCGCCGCCCGGTGGTGATCAAGCTGGTCCATCCCCACATGGGCTACAGCGAGGGCGGCGACGAGTTCGAGGCGCGGCTCCGGCGCGAGGCCCAGGCGATGGCGCAGGTCTCGCACACCAACGTGGTCCAGATCTTCGACATCGGCCGCCGCGGCGACCGCGTGTTCCTCGCGATGGAGTTCATCGCCGGCCAGACGCTCGACGCGTGGCTGCGCGAGCGGTCGCGCACGCCCGATGAGATCCTCGGGATCTTCCGCCAGGCGGGCGCCGGGCTCGCCGCCGCGCACCGCGCCGGGCTGGTGCACCGCGACGTCAAGCCCAGCAACGTGCTGGTCGGGCGCGACGGCATCGTCAAGGTCACCGACTTCGGGCTGGCGCGCTCGGTCGGCGGTCCGGCCGCCGGCGCGACCCTCCAGATGCGGCTGCCCCGGGCGCCGCGGGCGCCGCAGCCGTCGGGGGTCCATGCCGTGCTCACCGAGGCCAACGCGGTGGTCGGCACGCCGGCGTACATGGCGCCCGAGCAGGCCGCGGGCGCGCCGCTCGATGCCCGCACCGATCAGTACGCGCTCGCGGTCGCGCTGCTCGACGCGCTGATCGGCCAGCCGCCGATGCGCCGGCGGGTCGCGCCGGGCGATCCGGCCGCGGTCGACGCCGCACTCGAGCGCGCCGGGATCGCGCCGGCGGCGCGCGCCGCGATCGTCCGCGCTCTCGCCGAGGATCCGGCGGCGCGGTTCCCGGCGATCGACGACCTGATGGCCGCGCTCGCGCCGCCGCCCGCGCCGCCGGCGCCCCGGCCAGCGAGATCGCGCCGCGCCGCGCTGATCGTCGCCGGCGTGGTGCTGTGCGGAGGCGCCGCGGCGGCGTGGCTCGCGCTCGGTCGCCAGGGCGCCGTCGAGTGCACCGCCGACGCGCCGGCGCGCTGGAGCGGCGCGCCGCGCGCCGGTGTGGTCACCGCCCTGTCGAAGGCGCCGCGCGCATTCGCCGGGTGGGACGCCGAGCGCGTGGCCACCGCGGTCGATCGCGCGGTCGACGCGCTCGCCACCGACCAGACCGCTCGCTGCCGGGCGCCGGCGGGGGCGCCGGCGGGCGGGCCGGCGGGCGGGCCGGCGGGGGCGCCGGCGGGTGGATCGACCGACAGCGCGGACTGCGTCGCTCGCCGCTCCGCCGCGCTGACCGCCGCGCTCGCGGCGCTGGTCGCGTCGCCTCCGCCCGAGGATCCGTGGCTGCTGATCCGGCCGATCGAGCGCTGCGACACCGCGCCGGATCCGGCCGTCGAGTTGCGCGGCAAGCTGCGCGGCGCGACCGCGGCCCAGGCGCGCGACGTCGCCGCCACCGCCCACAAGCTCGGCAACGAGCTGCTCGCCGCCGACGCGTTCGAGGTCGCCGGGGTCGCCGCGCTGGCCGCCGGCGACGCGAAGCTCGCCGCCGAGCAGTTCCGTGCGATGAGCGCGGCGGGCCTGCAGGCGGACGGCGGCGCGGCGCAGGGCCGCGCGCTGCTCCACCTGATCGAGGTGGCCCGGGTCACCGGCGAGTACGAGGTCGCTGGCCAGCAGGTTGCCGCGCTCGACGCCCTGCTCGGGCGCTACCACGAGCCGCCGCGCGACGTGATCGCCGCCGCGCTGGTCGAGGGCGAGGCGTTCACCGATCTCGGCGACGTCGCGACCGCGTTCGCGGCGTGGGACCGCGCGCGCATCGCCGCCGAGGCGCTCGGCGATCGCGATGCGCTGCTCGCCGCAGCGGCCGGCTGGGCGTGGTCGATGTACGCGCTGCGCCGGGATCTGCCTCGCGCTCGCGCCGCGGTGGAGGCCGCGCTCGTGGCCGGGGCAGCGGCGAGCCCTGCCGCGCGCGACCGGGCGCTCGGGATCGCCGCGGAGCTCGCGCTCGCCGCCGGCGATGGCGCCGCGGCCAAGGGCGCAGCCAGGGCCGCGATCGAGCAGGCGGCCGGGCTGGCGCCGCCCGCGGCCGCGCCGGGGTCCGCGCCCGGGTCCGCGCCCGGGTCCGCGCCCGGGTCCGCGCCCGGGTCCGTGATCGACCGGCTCCGTGCCCTGCGCGCCCGCGCGCTGCTCGGCGATGTCGACGGCGCGGTCGCCGAGCTCGTCCCGGCCGAGTCCGACGACGCGCTCACCGCGGCGCGGATCGGGATCGCGCGCGGCAAGGCGCTGCTCGCGGCTGACCACGCCAGCGAGGCCGGCGACGTGCTCGACAAGGTGTCGTCCGACCTCCGCTACGGCAGGCGCCGCGCCGCGCTGCCGGCCGCCGAGCGCGTCGACCTCGAGCTGACCGCGTGCGAGGCCCAGCTGGCCAGCACCGACCATTGCAAGAACAGCTACCAGATCGACCAGGCCGTCACCCACCTTCATCCGCGCGCACCGGCCCGGGCGCGGGCGGCGCAACTCGCGGCGAGCAACGCCGCGCCGGAGTCGACCTCGACCCGGTCGCGCCTGCTGACGCTGGCGCTGGACATCCTGGTCGAGGCCGGCGCCGAGCCGCTCGAGATCGCCGGGCTGCGCTGGCAGGTCGCGCGGCTCTGCGTGTCCGGCATCGACTGCCGCGGGCTCGCCGGTGCCGCGCGCAATGCGTTCCAGGCCGCGGGCCGCGCCGCCGAGGTCGCCGAGATCGATCGCTGGCTGGTCGACGCGCCGCCGACCCCGTCGTGGCTATCGCGTGACGCCGGCGTCCCCGATGCAGCGCCGTCGCGCCGCGATCCGTGGGGCCCGCAGCCGTGAGCCAGCGGCGCCTCAGAGGGTCGATCAGGATGTCCGATCCGGCCGCGTTGCTCCGCGCAAGCCCGCAGAACTCGATCACCGGCAGAGCGCCCGAACGTATTCTGGTCGACCCTCTCAGCTGCGATCGCCGTGCGACTGGTCGCTGCGCTGCGACAGATTCTCGAACCGGGTGTAGCGGCCCTCGAAGTGGGTCTCGACCGTGCTGGTCGCGCCGTGGCGGTTCTTGCCGATGATCACCTCGGCGATGTGCGGGTTCTCGGCTTCCTTGTTGTAGACCACGTCGCGGTAGATGAACAGGATGACGTCGGCGTCCTGCTCGATCGCGCCGGACTCGCGCAGGTCCGAGAGCTGGGGGCGCTTGTCGGTGCGCTGCTCGAGCGAGCGGTTGAGCTGCGACAGCGCGAGCACCGGGCAGTGCAGCTCCTTGGCCAGCGCCTTGAGGCCGCGCGAGATCTCGCTGATCTCCTGCTCGCGGCTGGCCTTGGCGGCCTGCGGCGAGCCGCGCATCAGCTGGAGGTAGTCGATCACGATCAGGCCGAACTTCTTGTCGCCGAACAGCTCGCGGTTGGAGCGGAACCGGCGGGCGCGCGCCCGGAGCTCGCGCAGCGACAGCGCCGGCGTGTCGTCGATCAGGATCGGCGCCTTGGACAGGGAGGCGGCCGCGTAGGTCAGGTTGGTCATGTCCTGGCGCTGGAGCTGGCCGCGGCGCAGCGCCGACGAGTCGACCCGGGCCTCGGAGCACAGCATGCGCTCGGCGAGCTGGGTCGACGACATCTCGAGCGAGAACACCAGGCACGGCCAGCGGCCCTCGCCGGTCGCGGCGTTCTGGGCCAGCGACATCGCGAACGAGGTCTTGCCCATCGCGGGTCGCGCCGCGAGGATCACCAGCTCGGTCGGCTGCAGGCCCGCGGTGTGGGTGTCGAGGTCCGTGAACCCGGTCGGCACGCCGGTGATGCCGCCCTTGGCCTTGAACCGCTCGTCGAGCGAGCTGAACACCTTCTTGACCAGGCCCTTGAGCGGCTCGGGGCCGGTCTTGTCGCGGCGCTGGGTGACCTCGAAGATCTTGGCCTCGGCGTCGTCGAGGTAGTCGCGGACCTCGATGTTGTCCTCGTAGCCCTTCTCCGAGATCTCACCGGCGGCGAGCATCAGCTTGCGCGCCTGGTGCTTGTCGGTGACGATCTCGGCGTAGGTCACCACGTTGTCCGCGGTGGGCACGCGCAGCGTGAGCTCGCCGAGGAACGCGACGCCGCCGATCGCCTCGAGCTTGCCGGCCTTGGCGATCTCGTTCTCGAGCGTGACCACGTCGATCGGCCTGGCCGTGGCCTCGAGGTTGCGGATCGCCTGGAACACGACCTTGTGCTTGTGGTCGTAGAAGTCCTCGACCTCGAGCGTATCGAGCTGGCTCAGCAGGTCGTTGCGCAGCAGGATGCCGCCCAGGATGCTCGCCTCGGCATCCAGGTTGTGAGGCAGGACGCGCCGCGACATCGCTTCGTTTGTACACGAGCGGGGTGACGCTGAGAATCAATGACTCGGCCTCGCCCGTCGATGTCCGGAGCGGATCAGCGTTTGACCTGTGCAAGCATGTGGTGAGCCTGCGCGAGCTCGAAGCTGGTCTTGCCGGTCTTGACGAACGCCTCGAGGTCGCGGCGGGCGTGCGCGAAGTCCTTGGCCCGGAAGTAGGCCTGGCCGCGCTGGAACCGCGCGGGCTCGAGGGTGGGATCGAGGTCGAGCGCCTGGGTGAACGCCGCGATCGCCTCGAGCCGCCGGCCGTGGTCGTCGTAGGCCATGCCGAGCTCGAACCAGACGTCGGCGGAGCTCGGCACCGCCATGGCCCCGATCGCAGCGACGTCGACTGCCTGGTCGCGATACTGCCAGCGCCGGTACAGCTCGGCGAGCGCGATGTAGGGCGCCGCATCCCAGGTGTGCTGCGCGATCGCCTCGCTGAACCGCTCCGCAGCCGCTTTCGGGTCGCCGTGATCGCGATGGATCCGGCCGAGCAGGTAGTGCGCGCGCCACAGCCGGGGCTCGAGCTGGATCGCGACGAGCAGCGCCTGCACGGCGGGCGTGAAGTCGAGCGCCGACCGGTCGATCGTCACCTGGTTCGTCGCCTGGTTCGTCGCCTGGTTCGTCGCCTGGTCCGCGGAGCGGCCCTGGGCGCGCGCGGCGTCCTCCCGGGCGTCGGCGAGCGTCGCCTCGTAGATCAAGCGGCCGCGCAACAGCCAGTACATCGCCTGATCGGGCACCAGGGCGACGCAGCGCTCGATCGCCTGGACCGCGCCGCGGTGGTCGCCGCGCTGCGTGCGCGCGCCGGCGAGGCCGTACCAGGCGACGTGGTTGCCGTCCCAGGCCTTGACCGCCGCCTCGTACTCGGTGATCGCGGCGCCGTACTGCCGGCTCGCGTAGGCGCGGTGCCCGGCGTTGGCGCGGCGGATCGAATCACCGGCGTCCGGCGATGGTGGCGAGACCGCGGGCGCGGGCAGCGCCGGGACGGCCGGCAAGGTCACCGGCCGAGGCGCGGTCGGCGCGACCTCGGGCGGCGCGGTCTTCATCGTGTCGATCGCCTCGTAGACCACCAGGCCGTCGGAGTTGGCCTCGTCGTGCGGCGACCGGAGCGCGAACGTGCCGGTGACCTCGACGTAGGCGCCGACCGCGAGCCGGGGGACGGCAGGCCAGCGCGCGAGCTCCTCGGCCGGCAGTCGCTCCTGCTCGAGCTTGAACGGCCGGCGCGGCACGTCGACCACCCAGAGCGAATGATCCGGCGGGGTGTCGCGCGCGGTCCCCAGGTAGAACTTGGGCCGCTCGCACTGGGTCGGATCGTCGTCGATCTGCTTCTGGATCCGAGCGCGGGTCTTGCCGGGCCGGGCGAGGGCCGTCGCGCAGTCGTAGATCCACGTGACGTAACCGCCGACCTGGACCCGGGTGCCGCGCAGCGGCTCGCCGGCGACGATCAGCTCGAACGGCGTGTGGACCCCGCCGATCGAGATCGGCGCGGTGAAGCTCGGGACCGGGGGCACCGCCGGCTTGCCGGTGGCGTTGCTGATCTCGAGCGCCGGTCCGGACAGCGGCGTCGCGATCGGTGCGGCGCGTTGCGCCCACGGATTGGGACCCGCGACAGCGGTCCCGGACGCCAGCAGCCATGCACACGCAATCCATCCGCGCGACATGCGCGCGAGTGTACCGCGGGCTACTTGTCCTTGCCGACCACCCAGAACTTCAGCGCGGCCACGACTCCGGCCGACAGCCGGACCGGCACCTCGTACTTGCCGAGCGCCTTGACCGCCTGATCGAGGTGGATCGTGCGGTGGTCGATGTCGACCCCGGCGCGCTTGAGCTGCTCGGCGATGTCGCGGTTGGTGACCGAGCCGAACAGCTTCTCGTCCTCGCCGACGATGCGCTCGAACTGCAGGGTCATGCCGTTGATCCGGGCCGCGATCTCGGTGGCGCTGGCGCGCTCCTTGGCGACCTTGCGCGCGATCAGCGACTTCTCGTGGTCGAGCCGGTTCTTGTTGCGCACCGTGGCGCTGACCGCGAAGCCGCGCGGCACCAGGTAGTTGCGACCGTAGCCGGCGCGGACCGAGACCAGTTCGCCGGCCTTGCCGAGGTTTTCGACGTCTTGCGTGAGGATGAGTTGCATCGGCATGGCGTTCCTCTCAGTCTCCGGTGACCGAGAACGGCAGCAGCGCGAGCATCCGGGCGCGGCGGATCGCGGTGGAGATCACGCGCTGCTGGCGCGCGCTCGCTCCGCTGATCCGGCGCGGGATCATCTTGCCGCGGTCGGTGACGAACGACCGCAGGATCTGCGGGTTCTTGTAATCGATCTTGTCGACGATCTCCTGCGACAGCAGCTTGCGGCGGGCGCCGGCGCCGCGGCCCTTGCCGCCGCGGCGATCATCGCCATCGCGATCGAGACCTTCCTCGGGTGCATCCATGCGGGTCGACATTGCTTACTCCTTCTCCTCGACGACCGGGATCCCCGGATTCATCACCGGGAGGTCGTCGAACTCGTCGCCGCCGAACTCGTCCTCGTCGTCGGACGGCGTCTCGTCCGAGCCGCGCGACAGGAACAGATCTTCCTCGTCGGCGGCGGTCTGCGCCGCCTTCTCGAACGAGGTGTCGTCGACCTCGGTCGGCCGGGCGCCGACGTCGACGTCCTCGTCGACCTTGACCGTCAGGTAGCGGATCACCGAGTCGAGCATGCGCAGGTTGCGCTCGGTCTCCTCGACGACGCCGGGCTGGGCGAGGTAGAGCCAGTAGAGGTAGATCCCCTTGCGCTCCTTGGCGACCTCGTAGGCCAGCCGGCGCTTGCCCCAGTTGTCGACCTTCATGATCTTGCCGCCCATGCCCTCGATCACGCCCTTGATCCGGGTGTTGACCTCGGCGACGCCCTCGTTGGGGGTGTTGGGGCGCAGGATGTAGACGGTCTCGTATTCGCGGGCCGTGTTCGGCTTGTCGCGCAGTGACTGAAGTCTTGCCATGTCGTGGGTTCCTCGTGGACCTGAGTAGGGGTCGCTCGTCGCGACCGAGGGTTTTGGCGAGCGGGGTCTATATCATGCAGCCGTCCCGGGAGACGAGAGCTTGGGGCGCGCGTTGTGCTGATTCATCGCGGGGCCGATGCCGCGGGCGAGGACGGTCTCGATGTCCTCGCAACCTGCCTTGATCATGGCGGTTACCACACCGGCCTGGGCCGAGGGAAAGTCGGAGAGCACCCAGCTGGCGACCGCCTTGGTGCCCGCGGCGCCGGGCGGCACGTTCGGATCGCGGCCGACCCCCATCCGCAGCCGGGCGAACTTGCCGCCGCCGAGCTGCTCCATCATCGAGCGCAGGCCGTTGTGGCCGCCGTGGCCGCCGCCGCTCTTGAGCCGGACCAGGCCGAGATCGAGGTCGATCTCGTCGTGGACCACCAGGATCGCGTCGGCGTCGACGGCGTGGAAGTCGGCGGTTCGCTGGACCGCGAAGCCCGACAGGTTCATGAACTCCATCGGCTTGAGCAGGATCGCCCGCTCGCGGCCGCGCTCGGTCGTGATCACCCCCGACGTGGTGTCGCCCCCGAGCTTGCCGGTCTTCCAGGCCGGCAGCCCGTGCTTGGCGGCGAGCTCGTCGACGACCTGGAAGCCGATGTTGTGGCGGTTCTTGGCGTACTTCGCGCCCGGGTTGCCCAGGCCAACCACTAGCCACATCGCACAGCGCCCGTCTCTGTCTCTGTCTCCGGCTCCGGCTACTTCTTGGCCGGCTTGGCGGCGGCAGCCGGAGCGGCCTTGCCAGCCGGGGCAGCCTTGGCGTCCTTGCCCGCCGGAGCGGCCTTGGCGTCCTTGGCTGCCGGAGCGGCGGCGCCCGCGGCCGGTGCAGCCGCGGCGGCACCCTCGACCGGAGCGGCGCCCTCGGCGGTGACGGCGACCTTCTCCTCTTCCGGAGCCGCGCAGGTCACGACCGCGAGGTCGCGGCCGGTCACGCTGGTGACGCCGGTCGGCAGGCCGATGGCGCTGACGTGGATCACGTCGCCGATCTCGAGCGGCGAGACATCGACCTCGAGCTTGACCGGGATGTCCGACGGCTTGGCGCGCACCGTCAGGCTGCGCAGCACGATGCGGATCTGGCCGCCGTCGATCGCGCCCTTGGGCTTGCCGCTGAACTCGAGCGGGACCTCGGCGCGGACTTCCTTGTTCGGATCGATCGCGAGCAGATCGACGTGCGTGACGTCGCGGCGCAGCGCGTCGATCTGGAAGTCCTTGACCAGCGCGTGCAGCGAGCGCGGCGCGGCGCCGCCCTCGATGGTCAGGCTGATCACGGTGTTGCGCTTGCGGACGGGATCGAGCGCGCCGCGCAGCTGCTTGACGTCGACGGTGATCGGCAGCGGCTCGATCCGGCCGTCGACCGATGCGCCGTAGCACACGCCCGGCACCTTGCCCTGGGCGCGGAGCTTGCGCGCTCCCCCCTTGCCCGAGCCCGAGCGATCGCGAAGCGAGACAGTGAGCTTTCCGACTTCCATGACGTTCTTTCCGTTCCCAGGGAGTTCCCGCGGTTCACACAAACAGACTGCTGATCGAATCACCGTGGTGGATGCGCTTGATCGCCTCGCCGAGCAGGCGGCCGACGCTCTTGACCCGGACCTTGGCACACGCCGCGCCCAGATCGGACAGCGGGATGGTGTTGGTGACCACGACGTGCTGCAGCGGCGAGTCCTCGATCCGCTGCACCGCCTTGCCGCTGAACACCGCGTGGCTGGCGCACGAGCTCACGCTCGCCGCGCCGGCGTTGATGATCGCGTGCGCGGCGTTGGTCAGCGTGCCGGCGGTGTCGATGATGTCGTCGACGATCACCGCGCGCTTGCCGCGGACGTCGCCGACGATGTTCATGATCTCGGACACGTTGGGCGCCGGGCGCCGCTTGTCGATGATCGCCAGGCCGGCGCCCAGCCGCTTGGAGAACGCGCGGGCGCGCTCGACGCCGCCGGCGTCCGGCGACACCACCACGGTCTGCTCGCCGCCGAACCCGAGCAGGCGGAGCTCGTCGATCAGGACCGGCATGGCGTACAGGTGATCGAACGGGATGTCGAAGAAGCCCTGGATCTGGCCGGCGTGGAGGTCCATGGCCAGGGCGCGATCCGCGCCGGCCGCGGTGATCAGGTTGGCCACCAGCTTGGCGGTGATCGGGGTGCGCGGCTTGGCCTTGCGGTCCTGCCGGGCGTAGCCGAAGTACGGGATGATCGCGACGATGCTGCCGGCCGACGCGCGCTTGAGCGCGTCGATCATGATCAGCAGCTCCATCAGCGCCTGGTTGGGCGGCGAGCACGTCGGCTGGACGACGAAGCAGTTGACGCCGCGCACGTTCTCGCCCACCTCGACGTAGATCTCGCCGTCGGAGAAGTGGGTCACGTCGGCACGGCCGAGCGGGATCTCGACGAACTTGCAGATCTCGTCTGCGAGTGCGCGATTCGAGTTACCCGTGAAGATCGATAGCGACTTCAACACCGAGGATGCACCGGGAGAGCCGGGGGAGACGGCGATCTAGCAGCCGAAGCCACGTCGCGTCAAGAGTCGTCTCTCACATCGCCAAGGCTAAGACCTCGGGATCACGCAGATCGCGAGGGGTCCGCGGGTTTGGCGGCCGGGGCCGGGTCGGGCAGGCGCAGCCCCAGCTGGCGCGCCCGGGCGAGCAGGGCCTCGACCGCGGCGGGGTCGAGCCGGCTGGCCTCGTCGACCAGCATCACCGGGACCCCGCCCTGGATCGGGTAGCGCAGCCGGGACGCGGGGCACAGCAGGAAGCCGTCGGCCTCGTCGCGATCGGCCTCGCCCCGCGGGAAGTAGATCAGCGGCTGCTTCGACTGCGGGCAGACCAGGACCTCGACCAGCGCATCGGGCAGCACGCGGACTGCTGTATCACGGCCGCGGCCGGGTGACACCCCTCCTCGCCGACGTCTACTGGGTCAGCGCGCTGACCAGCTTGAACTCGACGCGGCGGTTCTTGGTCCGCGCGGTGTTGAGCTTGTCGCCCTTGAGGTCCTTGGGGCTCTCGACCGGCACCGTGTCGCCGTAGCCCTTGGCGGTCATCCGCGCCTCGTCGATGCCCTTGCTGACGAAGTACGCCTTGACCGAGTCGGCGCGGCCCTGCGACAGCGCCTGGTTGTCGGCGTACTTGCCGCCCGCCTTGAGCGGCTGATCGTCGGTGTGACCCTGGATCTCGAGCTTGAGGTCGCCGAACTCCTTGAGCACCGCGACCGCCTTGTCGAGCGTCGCGTTCGACGTGGTCTGCAGCGCCGCGTCGCCGGTGCGGAAGTTGATGCCCTGGATCACGCCGGTGAACTGCTTGAGCTTCTGCGGGAGCTCGTCGGGGCAGCCGTCCTCGTCCTGGTAGCCGTTCTTGGTCTCGGGCTCGAGCGGGCACTTGTCGGCGGCGTCGGGCACGCCGTCGCCGTCGTTGTCGGGATCGGGGCAGCCGTCCTCGTCCTGGAAGCCGTCCTTGTCCTCGGGCTCGAGCGGGCACTTGTCGACACCGTCGGGGATGCCGTCGTTGTCGTTGTCGGGATCGGGGCAGCCGTCCTCGTCCTGGAAGCCGTCCTTGTCCTCGGGCTCGTTGGGGCACTTGTCGGCGCTGTCGGGGATGCCGTCGCCGTCGTTGTCGAGATCGGGGCAGCCGTCGTCGTCCTGGAAGCCGTCCTTGTCCTCGGGCTCGTTGGGGCACCTGTCAGCGTCGCCGACGATGCCGTCCTTGTCCGGGTCGTTGTCGACCACCTTGGGCTCGACCTTGACGACCTTGGCGCGGCCGAACTCCTTGTAGATCGAGAGCAGGGCCTCGAAGTCCTCGGTGAAGCTGCCGTCCTTGCTGCTCGGCGGGAACAGGATCCGGGCGTCCACCCGCAGGCCCCAGCCGTTGTCGACGCGGTACTTGAGGCCGGCGCCGGCGAACAGCAGCGCGTCGGTATCCTTGGCGATCTGCGCGTCGTTCTTGGCGCCGCCGTTGTCGACGACCTGGAACGCGCCGCCGCCGACGAACACGAACGGGACCAGCTTGCCCCTGGGATCGATCGTGCCGAACTGGGCGACCGCCTGCGCGCGATAGGTGATGTCCCACACGTCGAACACCGTCCGGCGGGCCTCGGTGGGGACCACGCCGAACTCGCCTTCGATCCCGAACATCGGCGTGAAGAAGAAACCCAGGCGCACAGCGAACATTGCGGAGTTGCGCTCCGAGTTCGCGTTGGGGACGTCATTCACACCGAGCTCGTTGGAGTGCGAGAACACGTGAATGCCTGCGCTTCCGCCGATCTCGACTTCGGCGTCCGCGACACTCGATGCTCCAAGCCAGCCCACAGCCAACGCGGCAACAGTTGCAGGTCGAAGGAAGCGATTCATAGAAGTGACGTTCCTTTGGGTTGTCCCTGGGTCGTTCGGCCGGTTTTCGCTGACCTTGACCGGGGCTCGCGCAGTCGTCAGCGTTCTTAACCGCTTGCCGGATCGGACGCCAGCATCTGCGGCCACTTAGTTGCGACCGTGCGAGGTCCTGTCAGCCGCGTGACCGGCCCTCAAAGTATTCTTGATGAACTTGTAATGTCTCTGGAATCCGTTCTCGGCGGGCGCGCACGGCGTCGCGCGTCGCGGAGTAGCGCAGGGGCAGCTGCGCGGGGACCGCGAGCGTTCGCGGCAGGTAGAGGGTCGCGCAGGCCGGGCCCCCCCCCGCCTTTCCGAACAGTTCGAACAGCGGGACACGGTGCGTCACGAGGCCCAGGCCCTGGAGATGCTCGAGGAACGCGGCCGAAACCCCGTCGGGCACGAGCACGCCGTCGCCGACCTGCCGCGAGTTTCCCGCGTACTGCTCCACCGCGTCGTGCGCCGCGATCGCCACGATCCGGTCGCCGCCGAGGCGCGCGGCCACCGCGGCGGCGGCGTCACCGTAGAGGCCGCCCGGGTAGTGCACGAGCACCGGCGGTGACGCCGTGGGCCGCGCACCGAAGTGCACGGTATCGCCGTGAAAGTGCGGGTAGACCAGCTCGGCGTAGATCCGCGCGTCCTCGGCAACCCCGGCGAAGTCGGCCGCGAACCCGACCCCGGCGCGCGAGCTGCGCGAGCTCTTGGGGCCGGTGTCGCGGTCGTAGTGACCGGGCACGGCGTAGGTCAGGACCACCTGATCGCCGACCGCGGCGACGTCGGCCATGCCCTCCCAGCGATGCGGGTTGTCGGCGATCTCGAGCGTGAGGCCAGCGGCGGTGGCGAGCTCGCCGAGCAGGTCCCGGTAGTACGCGGCCTCGGGGCGGCGGTGCGCGAGCATGTTGGGCATCACCGCGCGCAGCGCGCCGCCGGCGACCACCACCCACGGGCCGTTGGCGGCGAACACCCGGCCGGTCATCACGTCGTCGATCTGGCCGAGCGCCTCGCGCGAGCCCTGCGGGTGGATCGCGCCGTCGCCATCGACCTCGAGCCCGGCGTGGTCGAGCAGCGGCTCGTCGGCGGCCTCGAACTGGTACACGGCGTCACCGCCGCACGCCGCGATCGCCTCGAGGATCGACAGCCACTCGTCGTAGGCCCGGCGCGGCGAGTACGCCAGGTGGGCGACCTCGCTCTTGTAGTTGGCGCCGGCCTTGTTGACCGTCGCCGGGACCGGCGGCCGGACGACCAGGAGGTTGCCGTAGACGTCGCCTAGCGGGCTCATCCGCTGGAGACTACCGGAAGTCGCTTGTGCACGGCGTGGCGCTCGGCCATCGCGCACACCGCCTCGACCCACGGCGCGGTGGCGTTGAGCGACGGCACCAGCACGAGATCCTCGCCGCCGGCCGCCTGGAACTGCTGGCGCGCGCGGATCCCGATCTCCTCGACGGTCTCGAGGCAGTCGGCGACGAACGCCGGGCACATCACGGCGAGCCGCTTGGTCCCGGCCCGGCCGAGCCGGTCGATCACGTGATCGGTGTACGGCTCGATCCACGGGGTCCGGCCGAGCCGCGACTGGAAGCAGATCGTGTAGCGCTCGGTCGCGAGATCGAGCCGGCTGGCGAGCGCGCGCGCGGTGGCGAACGACTGGGCGCGGTAGCAGTGCGGGTTCTTCGCCTCGTCGCAGCAGGTCTCGCGCTGGAAGCAGACCTTGCCGCCGCGATCGGTCTTGACGATCTGGCGGACCGGCAGGCCGTGGAACGAGAACAGCACGTGATCGGGCCGGAACTCGGTGAGCACCGGGCGCGCGACGTGCTCGAACGCGGTGAGGAATCCGGGATCGTCGTAGAACGCCGGCACGAAGTCGAGCGCCGGCACGTTCCAGCGCTGGCCGGCGAGCTCCATCACCCGGGCCTGGGCGGTGCCGGTGGACGACGACGCGTACTGCGGGAACAGCGGGAGCACCACGACGCGCTCGACGTCACCGGACGCGGCGAACGCGTCGAGCGCCGCGTTCAGCGACGGCTGGCCGTAGCGCATCGCGAGCTCGACGTGCCACGCCGGCCCGAGCCGCGCGGCGACCGCGGCGGCCAGGTCGCGCGAGTGATAGAGCAGCGGCGACCCCCGCTTGGCGTCCCACACCGTGGCGTAGGCGTGGGCCGACCTGGCCGGCCGGCGCGGCAGGATGATGAGGTGGAGCAGCAGCGCGCGACCGATCGCATTGATGTCGAGCACCCGGGGGTCGCCGAGGAACTCGCGCAGGTAGCGGCGGACGGCGGACGGGGTCGGCGCGTCGGGCGTGCCGAGGTTGATGAGGAGAAGGCCGGTGCGCATGGCGGGACGTCCGGTGGGCAAGGTTCGAGCACTACTGCGTTTTGGCGCGGCGGAGAACCGGGCGGAGCGCCAAAACCGCCTGGGAGGGGTCCCGGAGGGGGT
>Ga0307515_10006217_pt1 | contig 23984 bp, 27 predicted proteins | sample 17_EM_MG_FD_194513 | JGI IMG/M metagenome (GOLD analysis project Ga0307515, IMG submission 194513) | Populus trichocarpa ectomycorrhiza microbial communities from riparian zone in the Pacific Northwest, United States - 17_EM | ecosystem: Host-associated > Plants > Roots > Unclassified | place... | reverse complement strand
CAGTAGTGTGTAATGCTAGCACAGTGGTTAGGTTAATAGGTTTAACAACCTGACATCAACCTGTCAGTAGTAGAGGGTGTTGCTGTGATGAGAATTTTTTCGGTTACAGTGTAGAGCTGCAGATTTCGCCAGCTTCCCATCTTTGCTGCAGCATATAGCAGCAAGTGTTGGAATTGGGATGATGGGTTTATCACTTTTAGGATCTACTTTCATCTCCAGATTACATTCCCACTGCTTCCATAACTTTTATGTGTATACATGGGTGCGAGGTATGCAGCTGCTGTATATGGTGGTGATTATTATGATGGTGATGGTGATAGTGATAGTGATGGTGATGATGATGGTGATGGTGATGGTGATGGTGGTGAGAGTGGTGGTTGTCAATGGCAGAGTCTGCTGCGGCGATGGCTGCTACGGTGATGGCTGCTACGGAGATGGCTACTGCTACAGCAATGGCTGCTACGGTGATGGCTGCTAAGGCGATGGCTGCTACGGCGATGGCTACCGCAGCGGCCATCTCTTGACAAACTGACAAACTTGACAGGCTGACATGAAGGTCATTAGGCTGTCACTCAAATACACCTGTAAGGCTTGCAATGGGCTGCAAGGTCAACAACTATTCGCCTGTCGGTCCGCTTCTTCATTCCCGGGGATGCCCGAGTGCCCCGGGATCCAGCGAATCTCTGTCTCGATGCCGTGATCGCATAGTGCTCGTGCTTCGTTGTTGATCCATCGTGCCAATTGCTGTCCAAGCCCGATCTCGAGGTGCGCTGCTCGTCGAACTGCAGCCTGGGAGTCGCTGAAGATCACTGTTTTTTTGCACCCCCTGAGCGTGCAGTTCTCCTCTTTTTGCAGTCTCTTTGAGAGCGATCCATATTGCCCATACCTCCACCAAGCTTTGGCGCCATCATGGTGCGTTGGTCATCATATATCACCCGATATCGATATCCCCGGAACTGTTACAATATGGGCAGAACCGTGTGCGTGTATAGACTTAAGGAGGATAGAGAAGGAGAGAGACGCGAGATATATACAAGAGAGTCGTGTGCCTTGTGCCTTGCTATTAACCCCGCTTATGGTTAGTTCGTGTCAGGTCTATATATATATATGCAACAGGAACCAGACATCAACGACACGGGATATCTTAGAATCATATCTTGTCTCATGCCGAACTCTAGAAGACTCGATGGTTGTACCATACCCGCGTAAATGACAATCTCATTCACCATCTTGACATCTCAATACTTCAACACCTACCCTTCAGATGCCCTACCTACGAGCACGTATCCAGGTTCCAGCACAAGTATCCAGCTTGTGCTGCGTCTACATCTTACTCTATCGCGGCCGTTCTTCGCAGAGGGAGAGGCTTCTCTGTAGACGCCCGTTATCGGGGCTTTGTCTTTGAGAAACAGATGTCGAGATGCTCGGACGCCGGATGTCGGGCGCCAGCTAGCGGAGGAGGTAATTGAAAAATGGACTCGACATTGCCACTGTCAGTCTACTGGGGATCATGACCGGAGGTGTGGGAACTCAATAACAGACTCACCGAGTACACTCTGAGGGATTGAGTCCGGAACCCCTTGACGGTTTTGACGATCCGCGGGGAAGAGAGATAGTAGCAAAAGCTCGAAGTCTCAATGGCAAAGGTCTCCGTAAGGTTCGATACCCACATAAGATAGAGATACTCTACATGCTGGTGGTAGTCGTGGGTCGTGGTTCTATATTCACCAGGGATGGTGTTTAATCATACTGTATTCACCCTACCTAGAGTATGAGTGCCCACTTCTCCTCCCTCTCCGGATGGACCGGCTAGGTGAGGGAGATCCCCATTCTCTACCTTTACTCCCCTAAGGGATGGTAGCTTTAGTACAATTACATTAAGCTGGAGCGGTCCTTGCTTCCTCTGGAGTTCAGCTAGCATTTGCCTCCATCGCACTTCTACAGGCTAGCCGCAGCGCCCGCGGGGAGCAGTGCGGGAATAGTAGGGGTAAAACAGAGGTTTATCCTCATAACCGTGATATTGCCGACCCAGTCGATATTCATACACACTCCAACCAACCTTCAATCAGCATCCTTAATCCCATGACTATACGCAACCTCAACATCCTCTTCCTCGGCGGCGGCTGTCCCTCCCCCTCCCCCTCCCCACAAACCCCTACTAACATCGCCCAGCAATCGGCGCAATCTACGCCCACCTCCTCTCGCAGCGCCACTGCACAATCACCATAGCCGTGCGCTCAACCTTCCCCACCGTCTCCAAATCCGGCTACAAAATCACCTCCACACGCTTCGGAAACTCCGTATACCGCCCCCACCGCGTCATCGCCTCCCCCGCCGACCTTGACTCCAATGAAATCTTCAACTACATCTTTGTCACCACCAAGGCCACCACCGGCGAGCTACCACTAAAGGGATACCCCGTCTCCGTGGCAACAACAATAATCCTAGTCCAGAACGGCATCGGTAAGTCCCCCGCCCACCCGCCCATGTGTTACGGGAGTTTTGACGGTATATAGGCATAGAACACCCCTACGCCGCCGCCTACCCGAACACGCCCATCCTGAGCGGGGTGGCATACATCATAGCCTCGCAGCCGTCGCCCGGCGAGATCCTGCAGACTGGCGACACAATGTCGCTCCTTCTCGGCCACTACCCGCCCTCCCCACCCGGAGGGGAACACACAGACCTCATCTCCCGGCTCAACGCTGCAAACTTGCCCACGCAGATGGTTCACAACATCCAGCACAGCCGATGGACGAAGCTGCTGATCAACGGGTGCTACGCCACCGTTTGTGCCGCCACGGGACTCTCCACCCTTGCCGTCGCGGAGGCGCCGGGGGGCATGGAACTATTGCTTGCGCTAGGGCATGAGATACGGGAGACGGCGGCGGCGGCGGATGGATGCGAGATGAGCGTGCAGGAAGTGGAGGGGTTTTTCCGCGAGAAGATGAGGGGGCTGGATATGGTCCCCAGCATGCTGCAGGATGCACGGCGGGGTGTGGGGATGGAGGTGGAGGCGTTGTGCGGGAATATAGTTAGGATTGCGGAGCGGTGTGGGGTGCAGACACCAAGGTTACGGTGAGTCGAGTGAGATGGTGTGGTTGTGTGATGGGAGAGAGGCTAACGGGTGGAGTAGAACGATGTATACGATTTTGAGTGGGATGAATGGAAGGTTCCGGATGGAGAGGAAGGGAGTGCTGTGAGGTACGGGTTTAAACGGTGGTTTGTATACCCGCGTTACGGTGGATCTTAATGTGGAGGCAGCTCAACGGAGTACGTATTATACCAATCTAGGTACAACTACTAGAAGAAAGAAAGGTATCATAGGTATGACAATAAATAGGATCAAAGGAATTTATACAGAAACACACTCATCACAGGCATTGGAGAAAAAAACAAAAAGTTCCACATCTAAGAAACCCCCCCAATCCCCAAAAGAAGAAAAGAGCCCAGTCAATTGAGGAATCTCAATGCCTAGGATGCCTAGGATGCCTATCGTGCCTATCATGCCTATCATGCCTGTCACCATCCTCCTCCACCCCCCACCCATCCCTTCGACCCGAGCTACCCCTACGACCCGAGCTACCCCTACGACCCGAGCTAACTCTATGGCTCACCTCCTTTTTCGAATTCCCCCTAGAACTAGCCTGGATAAAATAAAAAGTAAAATACGTAACGACCACCAACAACGCCACAATCGAGTAAGCTGCGATTTGGCCCTTGTTTGCGCCCGCCAAACCCAGCCCTAAACCCCCATTGATTATCGCCAACAGGATCACGGCGCGGCCAACCCAGATGTGGAGATACGACCATATGCTGCGTTTTCCCGTCTCCCGGAACTCGGAGTGGTGGAGCTGTCCCAGGGCGCCTTGGACAAAGAGCATACCTACGAGGACTACGCCGAAGTATTGGTGGAAGTGGGTGAAGTGCTAGTGTGGGTTAGCATGGTGGGGCGGGCTAAATAAGGGGTTAAGGGGGGGAACTTACCGTTCGGTTCAATCCGCTAGTCCACATTCCAAGTGACATGCCCACGATCGCCAAGCATACGTTGAAGAGCTGGAGGGTGCGGTGCATGACGAAGGCGTTGGAGATGTAATTGCCAAGGAGGCGAATGAATGCGGCGCCGAGAGGGAACATGATAACCCAAGTCAAGGCCATGATAGCACCTATATATATTTTGCGAAGAAAAGACGCAAGATGTTATTCAAGATATTCCCCAGATAATTAAAAGAGATAGTAAGAATAAATAAGTAATTAAGACAGGTAAAGTGTGTTGGTTTTTTTTTCAAGACAGTGCGAAGCCATCTCTGTTTTGTTTCGTTTTTTTGGGATTACACAAGGCAGAGAATGTAGGAGGAAAAGATTGCTACGAGCATACCATGTGCGATCAGAACCTTGTCGGCCTTGGTCACTGGCGCTCCAACCGAAGAGCTGCCAGTATTTCCAGACGTTGAGTCGTTTGTAGTTCCGTTGCTGCTGCCGCTGCCGCTTCCGCTTCCGCTTCCGCTGGTAGCAGTGAACGGATTGACGTTGTCGGTGCCTCCGGTCGCCGTCACGAGGTTGAGCTGAAAGTTGCCCTTGTCGAAGTGCTGGGCGATATCTTGGTCTTGACTGTCAGATTTGATACTGTCGCCGGGACCGGATGCCCAGATGAAGTTCTGTTTAGTCGAAGTAGCATCCAGCTGACCGCCACTCCATGTTCGACAATTCGTGCCTGCACACCCCCAAACATCAGTAAAGCCCCCCTCATCCCACTTGTTTGTTACTAACATTTAAAGTTTGCCGTCATCGTACTTCCACTAACTCCAGAGCCATCCAACACCTCAACCTTAATTGCGCTGTCATACTGCGGTTGCGAGTGTCCTCTGCGCAAAATCAGCAAATCGTTCAATCCGCAGGTGTACGTTCCTAATTACTTTCCAAGTCGCGGGGACACCGTAACATTCTTTCCGTCCGCCGACTCATACACCACAAATATCAACGAGCCGGCCATCCCGCTTCCAATCCCGACAGCGGCCCATCCAGCGCTAACGGGACCTTGTATACGGAAATACGTGTCGCTGCCAGAGGATGGGAGGTTGATGGATCCGCAGACATTGCGATTATCTGCGTCCTGCGCGCAGTACCTGGCGATTGGTATAGAACTTGTCTGTGCGAGGCCGAGGGTAGCTGCGAGGTACCATTGTTAGCGCTGTGGCTTTTTTCTCTCCACCCCCCCACAAAATCCGCGAAAACGCACCATATGCTACCGCTCCAAGTACGGAACTCCAATTCCTAAGCGAAACCATGGTTTATATGCGCCGTCGATATAGATGGTGGTGGTGAGCTCCAAAGTTTAAAATATTATATTTTTTCTTCGTGATCCGTGGAACGATAGAAAGAATTAAAAGGACGAAAGCAAGCAGGCGTGTCCAGCAGCAGATTGTGAGAGGTTGGTATGATTTGTTGTCCCGGCCGTCTGAATCTGAATCCGGTCGATTCGGTGGTTGTGTCTGTCGGGTCGGGTGAATAGAACAGAAAGGAGTAAGAGTTCTCCGAAGGAGGTACCCTGCTGTTTTTGTCGCTGCAGCGCGAAGGAAAAACACTGGATATTGTATGGCGAGCCGATTGCACGCGAAAGAAGAGGTTGGGGAGATGCTGGAGAAATTTAAGGAAAGAAGGCGGTCGGAATGAGGGAATGAACGACAGCAGCTTATTCAGGCAAGGAGGAGAGGGACAGACGATGAGTGGAATCTCGTACATGGGCGAAGAGCTGAACCTGACATGACAACCCCTTTGAGCACCCATGTCAGGTTCCATTCGTCTCCCTGCATGCCCGTAATAGCAGTTGCGTAGCGTCAGTAATTGCAGTGTGCGTAACAGACCAGAGTGACTTGCCAAACGGCTGATTGGCGGGCGATGAGAGTACTGGGACTCCCCGCAGTGCGAATTGGTCAAACGCTTCCCATTGATCGCAGTACGCTGGGGATATTCTCGTTCTCGTCCAACGGCTACGGTGGTGTTGTCGTGAGTAGAGTGTACAATCTCGGTAACCCGCTAAGTAGGAGTAAGTAGCAAACCTAGCTCTATATTTGGGGCCAAATAGTAGTGCTGCAAGGTTCTTCAGCCCGGTTAGCGAGAGCCTTAGGACTGGCCCAATATAATAGTTCGCTGCTACCGAAACTGATCATTCAATCGACATCCTCGAGTCACCTCGTCACAGCAAGATCGTATCCATATCACTCCCCCCAGTAATATTGCACAATGCAACACTACAACATCTATCCAAAACCCAAAACAGTACAGCACAATCAGGGACCTCCGGCCAGCGCAGCACAGTATTGGCGGCATCCCGCACTCAGACATGCATCTGGTACTGTGTTCGTTCGTCGGTCACATCGCTCGTATATCAGACCCCAATCACCGCTCTGCGATTACTAGCAGAAAGTTGCTATTTCAAATCGCCATGCCATGCCAAGTCAGGCAACAGGCCACGACGACGACACTGGCTTTGCACAGCCGCACTCGCGCTGGATTGGATCTGCATAAATAACTTGTCCCACAAACCCACCAAAACACGAGGATCCAAGATAAAGTTTTTTTTGCCTATTCCTTACTGGGGATCTCATGACGGTAGATGGGATAAGAATACTTTATCGTCATCTGCTGCACTTCAGCCCAACAACAGTTTTTTTTTTTGGTATGCCAAATCGTACGGCTCCACCGAGAGGGCCAAGAATAAAGACGCGTATACGTACACCCACCCCTACCTGCTGAAAGGGCTGGTTTCACCGTATGAGAAGAATAGCGTGCATCCTCCACTCATCGCTAAAACACCGTGCACATCTTGGTAAGCTATCTCCTGCATATCTATTAGGGTATCTAAGCATCAGATATCATATCACCAAGCGAGGGGTTTGGAGGTTTGGAGGGCACGGGATACCTTAACGTACTCTGCGGCATTTAGAAGCAAAGATACTTGCTCTTCTTGGTTCGAAGCGCTTGCATTGCGACTAGGGATAATGCACTCGTGAAGAACACATGTGTAGCATTACCAGCCGCGACGGCTTTATCCGCAAGACGAGCCAGAATTGACGTACCCTTGGCTCCGCTGTCACATCAGGATCTCTCAGGTTATAGGAATAGATTCATCATACTGGTATATCAACAGCCTCCAATTGCATATCCCCACCAAGCTTTCCGGTGGCGGCTTTCAAACTTGTTCTTCAAGGACACGTTGAACATTGAAGACGTAGGACCCCGCAGAAGCTTCCAAGTTTATTCTTCACCGGGCAGCGGGGACGCGTCTGAACGTTGTAAATCTTGAGGGGTCGGTACGTAAGCCAAGGAGCAAAACCTTCAGAGTTGAAGTTCGAAACGACCGGTGAGCAAGAAAGATCATCGATACCAAGCCGAAGGGAAGTACCTTTACTTAAGGTTTTCCGAGCACTTGGGTGGACATCCCACGTAATCTGACAGCATGCTGGGGAGTCTAAAAGTCCTTGTTCACATATGAAAGTCTTGTCATTGCCCAGATAAAAAAAAGTCTTGTCATTCGTATACCTGAAACGCCCAGCCTAACACTTATCTCAGATGGTTTCTCGTCAGGATTATCTTTTCGGCATGGGTACGCTGATAGGGTTACCAACATTCTAAGGTAAAGATCGTAAGGATATCTCCGGTCGACGTTCGTTTCTCATTTCCGGTGGATGGGCGTGCGTGGACTTGGCTTGGGAGGGTCATAGGTGGTGGATGGATGGATGGATTTGGAAGATGATGGTCCCAGGCGTGGTACAATACGGGTGCGTGTGAAGAACAGAGAGAAGAGTCTAAGTACACGGATGCGAGTGATACAGACGGACTGCTGCTTAGATTCTAGTTCTACATACACCACACTTTGTCACTTTCTATTTTATCCCATCTAGAGTATAGAGTACAGCGCCAGCGATGCCTTCTCTCAAATCTTGGACCACGTACAGATATTAACCAGGTGTGCTACAGATTCAGATCTGCACTCATGTCCGAATGAGCTGCGACGAGCCGCCGAAAAGTTGTTCATGGTAAAATGAATACACGATGTCCGTTAGCAGTGAAGAAAATGACTTATCTAAATGTGTGACCGAGACGGGCCAGGCCGGCCATCATATGACCTTGGCATAGGCCAGTCGAGCCGGAGTACGGATATCTGCCTTCAGCAAACCTGGGCCGACCCAGACCGACCGAACCGGCTGCTTTATAACACTAGAACTTCCGGTAAACCTCCCTACCAATGGAAATATGGGACTCATCGGAGAGAGTTTTTACCGTCGAAAGGTTCTGCTGGCCGGTCCAAGATACATCGGTATAAGAATATCTCTCCCAATGAGGCGATTGAGGGGCGATTGAGAGAACAGATGTCATCAGAGGTACGCAATCCTTTATCCTCTCTCTACACCCTCGCAACCCAAGTTCCATTGGACTCATCCACCAAAAACTTCTCATCAATTGCAACGAAGAGAAATCCCGAGGCCTCGAATATCGTGGGGTCAGCGTCGTCGCACTCTTGCTTACCCTGCAGACGATCAGCAAGTGAAAACTCGTTTGGGGGGCGATTACTTATTGCCCCACTCATGGCTGATATCAGCTTCGGGTCATTCTCAGAGAATTGATGCTGACGCTGTGTAGAGTTTCTTCAAGGCAGCGGAGGAGTGATGATGGATGGTGACAAATATTCGCAGAAACATGTCTCACTTCTTTATCCCAATGGCGTCACTATTGAGCAAATTCGGCAGGTTGGGCAAAAACCCGTTGAGCCCGGCCGAAATAAAGACAAGGTCCACCTTGCGGAGGTTAAACCGGTTGATGTCTGGAATGTCATTTCATCCACCAGACAGCCTGAATACGGGTTGGGGTTCACTCAACCGTTCAGTATCGCTGTTGTCCATGCCCGCCAATAGGAACAAGAAAGCCACATCTGAGTTGCGGTGGAATAGAACCGTCTACTAACCCCGTTCCTGGGGACACGAGACAATGCTTGGCTGCATCGGAACGCGGGACGGCGGGTAGACTTAACTAGCGTAGTTCTTTGTAGATCCACAATCCCTGCCATACTGCCCGAACCCGACTGCTTGGACATTCCACATAACGAACCATGTATATGAAACCCCCCAGCCACTCCGCGTCGTCAGCTTAGTCGCTGATAAATGCTCAGAGACAGATTACCAAGGCATGGAGCGGTGCTGACCTTACAGCTTTATTTGTCGGAAATAAGTATCTCCGGCTTGTCGTGGTAAATTAGAGTACTTAGTGTAGAGTATCATACGTGTACGTACGTACGTACGGTTCTGCGCCGCTCGTAGATAGATAGATGATGAAAGCTGGAGTTTCGTGATTGGTAATAAACACGGAACTGTCTAACGGCTGTTGTTCACACACCTCGAAATCCCCACACCAATGAAGTCGCCCACGCACAGTCACGTGTGAACAGCAGTTCGTCAGTCCTCGCATCTGCCCTGGTTGACATCTGGCGCCTGCAGTGCAATGCTTCACCCTTGTACCGAGAGGGTACATACCCAGCCTTTGCTGTCATCCCGGTACCGGTAGATTTACCAGGCGAATTCGGGCGGCTACACGAAAACCGCATACATGCAGCTCGATAGGGTATCGATAACGGCAATTCAGGCGGGTGGTATCGGCGCTGGCAGCATTGTTTCCACGAGGCTTTGTGGGTGCGTAGGCTTTTGTGCACGGGTTTTCTATTCAACTTGTGACTTGGTTCCGATGTTCAACCAACCTTCGGGGCGTCTCGGAGGAGGAGGATGACGAGGAGTGAAAGGCGACAGACAAGATGCCAACTTAACCAACCTTCGGGGTGTTTCGGAGGAGGAAGATGAGGAGGAGTAGTCTCGATCAGACGCTCACAAAACAGCTTCCACACAACGGGAAAAAAGCGTCTGACCGAGATAAGAGGAGGAGGGGGTGGGGGAAGGAGGAAAGACAGTACCAAGTTAGGTATAAGAAAAATAGTGAAATCCGCCAACAAGCCAGAGCGGGCACTTCAGGAAAGTAGAATACTGTACAAATGATTTTTGGTAAGAAAAAGAAGAGAAAGGAAACCCAATCCGATCAGTAGTGCGCCAGTGTAACGCCCGTCATTCCCCCCCTATGCGCTGTTAAATTGTCGAAAGTAAAAGAGAAAACGATGAATTCATGAAGCATTCGACATCGATACAACAAAAAAAAAACGCCACCCTTCCCACCGAGAGCCCCATGATAATAGACCTATGACAAACTGTTACCCAGAAACGAAGCCATGACCCAAATAGTTACCGAAAGGATATGCCCGGAGTGTCTTCACCCAAATGTTAATATATTGCACTGATACTAAGCTGATGGAGACACTCACGCAGGTGAAAGATCGCACTGCTTTCATCTAAATGTGGAAGCCTTTCCTCCTCCCGGGCCACCTTGTACGCAGCTTCGAATGAACTCTCGTCTCTGGAGTTATCACCATTACGACAATGGCAAAACTGCATCATATCGATATTGCAGCGATGAAGGCGCTTGAATTTGGATCCCCTCCACATGTCCTCGCAAAGCTTGTAAGGCTTCATATTCAGAACACTTAATGTTTCACCGTAATCATTTATAGCAGAACATAAGTGATAACGAGTTGACTGAGTCTCCCTTGCATTCGGACAGCCGTTATGGTCCAACCACACCCAGAAAACCAAGGTTGAAAGTCGACCAGGTATCTCTCCGAGCGCTTGTGCTAGCCCTAAGCCTAGTCAATATCAATTCACATCCGCAGCTTCTGCTAGCACGTACCTCCAGAAGACACCAGCTTGCAGTTAACAATGGCAAGCTTGTTTAGCGCGGTGAGACGTCGAACGATGTAGAACAGAAGATTATCTGATACTTCTGGGGCGTTCTCGAGGGTTAGGGTACCAAGGTCCTTGAAAGTGAAATCCAGTGCCCTATCTGCCATATGATACGGGATTTCCAAAGGCTCGAAGTCGACGCTATCGTTCATGTCGGAGTGAACAATTTTGAATTTTTGTAGCTGGGGGAAATTCGTGAGGTGGTTCCACATTTGATTCAACACCTGCCCACTGCTGACCGGATCGGATATGCAGATCTCTCTCATCTTTGTGAACTTGCCACGAACGGCCCCGAAACCCAGAATACTCCCATACATCTTCACCGATAACACCTGCAGACTGGGACAACTTTCAACCACTCTGACGAATAGGCTGGCAAAGTCGGTGTTGGAAGCGACATTCCTATTCTCCATCTGGTATCTGAACAGTCCCCGGTTCCTATAGGACTGAGTCGTCTGACAAAGGTTGACACGAAATACCTGCACCATCTTTCCCAGCTCAGGGTCTGCAGTAAGGGACAATGCGAATCTGCGCAGGGCCTTGTACTTCTCAATACTGACAACCTTATAGATGACTTGCTGGGCGACCTGGCGCAATTGGCGGCACGATTTCACCGCGCCGGAAAGATTCTTGGCCCTTCGGATATTGTCGACAACACCATCATCGACACCAAAGTCGTGTCCTGCAATGATATCTCTAACCTTTGTCTTTCGGCCCGACGGACACTCATCGGCTGCATAAGTGAGAATGGCTTCCAGAATTTCATTGGGACATCTGGCTAATGGAGAATTGTTTTTGACGTAGGGCCTGCGGTTGTGGTGACTTTCGTCATCAGAGCCTCCCACTACACCCCTCTTCGCCTCTCTGTCCAGCGGGGCCAACAATGTCAAATCTGTTCGATCAAAAATTATCTCCTTCTCGCCGTTTTCAATCCTATATACGGTAGTGTCAGAATCGACCAATCGTGATCTTGCCATAGTTAAAACTTTGTTGGGCTTCCTTGCTCTCTGCTTTGGATTCTGTTTTTGTAGGCCGTTGTTCTTGGGGAGCGGAGCTAACATCTTGAGCTGCTCTTCCCACTTCGACTGTTCCCAGTCCTGTTCTTTGCTATTGCTCTGTTGTGGGGCCTCGCAGGGTTGAAATCTTAAATGGGTTTTGCCACAATCCCAGCAGCATTCGAGGTTCTTACTCGTCACAACCACTTCAGTAACACTTTCAGTATTTGCTGAAAGTTTGTACCGTTCCTTTTTCTCTCGCGGTTGATCTCGCGGTTGATCTCGCAGTGGATCGGTTTGGACGCCTTGATCCTTCCCGGACCGTGGGGTATCATTTTTGGGTTGCGGGGCCACGCCTAGATAACTCGTCAAGACGTTTAAGTTTGAGCCCAAAGATACTCCGCAAGGCTTGTCGGTTTGAGAATGAGAATCACGGCTGATATACCTGGGCTCTGTTTGGACACCTCGATCGATATACGATAAGCCTTCGGTTTGGATAGCCTGATCGCTATAGATCCGTTGTGGTTCCTTGTACTGTATGACACTTGTGACTACTGAAGAACCAGCATCGGGTGCAGCTTGTGGCGGTTCCTGGTACCGTATGACAGTTGTGACCACTGTAGGGCCAGCATCGGATGCAGCTTGAGGGGGTTCCTTGTGCTGTACGACACTCGAAATCGCTGAAGAGTCAACATTGGGTTCAGCTCGTGGCGGTTCTTCGCGCCGTACGACAATCGAGATCGCCGAAGAGCTAGCATCGGGAGTAGCTCGTGCTTCAGCAAGTACACTGACAGGAACCGGTGAAACAAACTTTCCGGAGACCTCGGAAGTGTATGGTTGCCATATCCTCTGAAACGCGCGATGCTTCACCTTAATATAATAAGGAAAGTCATGTGATAGAACAAACTCGGTCCATAGGCGATTGATTACACCGAGTTTTTCACGTAGCTCCTCTCTCTGAGGGGGCATTCGGTAAGTATCAGGACAATTTTGTTGTCGATAGTGACTTTCCCATGGGTTTGGATAGTGCCGCTCCTGAAAACAATTGAAGCAACGCGGCAATTCCCACTCGGGAATGCACCTTTCCGCATCTCTTAATGCTCGTGGCCGGGGCAGCGGGGTTCTGGATGGTACAGGCGGTGTGACGAGTTTTGCAGTCGTTCGCTGGGATTCTGTGTTGGAATGTTCCTTGGAATTTTGGCCGGCCTTCAGACTGCAAACAAGGGTACTAAACTCACTTTCTGCGGTACTTTCTCCGCCGGGGGGCTCCTTAATTTATGGTTAATTGGATAATGAAATCTTCAGCGGAGTTCTCGATGATACTTACAGGTGGTTCGTCGAGAAGTGTGTTGATATCGTGGAATTGATGATAGAATGCTTCGTTGTCAATGCTAGCTGAAGTCGAGCGAGCAACAGGAGTGGAACAGGAAGATCCGGCCCTACTTCCGTCTTCCAGAGCCGGGTTCTTAGATCCTTCGAGCTCTAGTGACTCGGGTAATTTGACGATTGGCATCGAGCTGTCATCTTTACTATCAGTCGGCGTGACTAAACTCTCGTCTAACATAACCCCACCAGCAGACGACGATGAATCATCCGCCAACTGAGGATTGTTGAAGATATTGAGATGTTCGATAACCGGTTCAGGGTTCCTGTCTGAACTCGAATTAGGAAGTTGAGGAGAATTTGAGGAATGGCGCTTGGGGGCAGCATAGTCTGCCGGTATTTTGGTAGTGTCGGGATGAAGTTGTGGAGGAGTAACTTCTTCTAGGATCTTGACAGATTCGGGATGAGGCTTTGGGGGAGTAACTTCGGGGGTCTTGAGAGATTCGGCATGAGGTTTTGGGGGAGGAACATCTTCCGGGGTATTGAAAGATTCGGGATGGCGCTCTGGGGAAGAAACGTTCCCCTGGATGAGATTATCACCTAACGATTTGCTGTGCCGCAACTTGTTGGGTAAGCGCCTGTCCGAGACTGGAGGAATGTCTTCCAAGGTCTTGACAAATCCGAGGGACGGTCTAGTTCGCTGTGTCTCAACCAGAAGGGGATCTGAGGGCTTTTCAGTTTTAATCCCAGGGTTTGCAGGTTGGGGTGGTCGGGCGGTTGGATTCTGTTGGTAGCCCTTATATGGCGGATCCGGTGGACCTCGATCGCCATTGGTGATATCGTTCCTCCGGTTGGGGATATAATAAGAATCTGGAGGTGGGGGTACAAATGCGGTACTGACTGTGGGCCCACTCTGCACCTTGGGGCTGCTGTTTGTAGGTGCTCGCGCTTTTGGCTCTCGTTGTACCACCTCGGCGACAGCGCGCTTGCCTGGAGGCATGTAAGTTCCTTGAGGTCTAAATTTCTTGCTGGGTGGTAAAGTTTTAGGTTCCTTTGAGCTCACAGCTTTGCTAGCATCACCACTCTCACCCAAGCCAAGAGAGCTGCTGCTTTGTGAAGAACGAGAATATTCGCCATGGACCATCCTGTCGAAAGCCGAATTGCGATCATGTGAAAAAAGGCACTGAGGGCCCTCTGGGCAGCTATCTGTGAGGACAATCAAAACTTGTTTGCCGCGGCGGGGGCGGTCTAGATAAGACTAGATTCCGCCTGAGCAAGGAGAATCAAACCTTTGCTCCTGAAGTGATCATAACAAAACGGTACAATATCTCCGGGCTGGGGGTCTTTGTGCTGATGAGTACAGCCGTTACGGGTACATTTCTCTGTCAGGCATATTAGTTGACAAAGCTATGCATAGCACCATTCGTACTGACTATGTTTAAGCCACCTATCACACACGACAGCTCCGTTGCTCCATATCCAGTCTCGGATCTGCATTACCGAATCTCGTTTGGAATCGGGAGGATCCCTGGCGCGATTTTGTCTGAGGGCGCTCATGGCAAAGTGTATAAAATGAGGCCCTGCGACGATGCGCTAAATAGACTAGTCGCTTGATTGTCGCACGTTGTCGCCGTCAATTGAAATGGATGTTGTTGAATGTTGCTGTTGAATGGCGCTGTTGAACGTTGCTGTTGCCAGTCAGCGCTCAAGCTGCGACTGGTTGTAGGTATGGCACAGCAAATTAGATGGTGTGATGATGGCGGAGGAGATGGTGATGGCTGCGACAAACAGAGTCAAGCACTTCTCACGCAGCTGACGAGCAGTACTGTAGGGGAGCGCTAATTCTGCACGCACATCCATACCAGCGGTAAACATACCTTTTTCGAAGTGATGGCGATGTTGATGACGATGATAGGACGCAGCTCCCGCAGAGCTAAGTCGGGTAGGTAGTTATTGCAATAACTAGCTAAAGAGGAGGAGGGTGGTGTAGAAGAGAGGTCGAGATGAAACGCTGACACCTCACCTCTCCCTCCGTGTTTCGGTATGCGGTTCGGTATTTGGCAGGTCGGGACTAAACGGCTGTTCGTTGACTGGAATGTGGAGCGTGGAGGGAGAAAACGGGGTGGTTGAGTGATATACTTTCCTTGCGGGTTGGTGACTATCTTCTATCATCTGTAGCACTGATATGTGTGGTATGTGTGTCAAACGAAATGGTGGCAGGGGGAGCACAGACCAGGGCACGCTAGGCGACAGCACTAGTAGCGGGGTTAAGTCAATCGTCTGTTCGACAACCTTGGTGCTTATCGCACTAACTACCGGGAGGCAGATGGTCCACCTACGCGATCCAGTTGTTTCTCTGCCTGTCCATTTTCTCTTAAACTATGGATTGACTACATAAGTATATACTTTAGAATCTCTATCTGTCTGCAACCGACTCCAGAAATATAAAACGTCATCAGCATATATATCGAACCACCACCATCCTTTGTCCAACCACATCACACCTTGCCAACCAATAAAAATTAATACGAAGATTAAATTTGATATTCCCCCCCGTATTTACTCCCACAGCCATAAATAACCTTCATGACAGTCCCATAAACCCCACACGGTAGCCCACCTAGCAAATGAACAGTAAAGATTGATGCCAAGAAAAGAAACCCTCCCTATTGCTTCAGAGGGTCGGCCGAGGGAGGTTGATGTTGATGTTGACCAGCAACTGTCGGGCTTATCGCTTCGCTTTCGGCAGAGTGATTGGGTAACCTGCAGTTCGCCCCAGAACTCATGAAGCAGATCAAACTTGGCCAACAGACGTTCGCGAGCTGAGTGTCACAGGGAGAAACCCATACCCATGCATATAAACATGCTTGCTCATGACAGAGCACGCCTTTTACCGTGCGATGAGGTTCAGACAGCGCCTAGTCACTAGAATGCAAAACCCACATAAAGCACAAGCACTCGGTTATGCATTGAAACATATGATGATAGTGTGGTTTCATAAAGGGAAACAATCTCTGCATAGTATTGTAGTAGCTATAGCTCATTTCTTCCACCTCAAAATAAAACGAAATTCCAGGGCAGCTGCGATGATGATCACAAAGGAGGTGACTGCATATACAGGATGGAACTGTGAGTGAAAAGGGATGGAAGGCTGTTGATGAAGAGTGTGTACACCACGACTGACTATTGCATGGTAGCTAAGAACACTCCTGTGATTACGCCCGTAATTATAAAGTACAGCACAGTGACTGATCACTGATTGCGTCCGAGCCTCATTGACGGCACAGAATTGTCCGCTTTTCCGAGAGCTTTGCGCAGTATTGCCACAATGCGGGGCAACACCACTTCAACGCGGTGACCGGGGGCGGAGCTGATTTAAATTCGTACAACACCTCTGCTGACACACTCAAGTAAAATAGTAAGGCAATGTGCCGAAATTGCGGCGAAGTGACTGTGCCACGAGTTCTTTTGCTTTAGCCACATGTTCATATGGTTGCTTACACACGTTGGTGCTGTGCCTTGCTGTTGAGTCATTGCAGTATACCGGAGTCAGTATTAGGGCGTGCTGTTGAGTTCGGGGACATTGTCGCTCCCGGTGTCTGGAGGAGGAAAATGGAAGGGATATGTGTATGTAGGAACGTTAACCAGACGCAACCAATAGACCGACTCCTTCGTGATTGGGTCTTCATCGGAGGAAACATTACGGATAGTAACCATATGCTGTCGCTGAGATAGGTTGTCGCGGGCCATCCGGGAGGTTGAAGTTCCGTACGGGGTGCCCCAATTTAGACGAATACATACACCCATTTGACCACGTGATGTATGCGGACTTTTTTTCGGCACGCCACGGGCAGTGCTGCTATTAGTATCTAATGTCCGGGGAGAACTTGGTGCAATGATTGCACAAATCTTGTACTGGCGCCTGTAACTTCTTTAGAAGCTCGAGTATGAATTGATGGAACCGCGTAAGAAACGTGTGGCGGTCCTTCCACGTCCCGATGGACACCATCGCCTGAATTGATAACATTCGAAATATAATGGTACTTGTATTTGCTTGCAACAACTTCGAATGCACTTTTGCTAGGGTTCTATCACCAAGAAGTCCATATCTTTCAAGATTTGGAGGCGCTATTGCGGCATTTTTTTGCTCAATGGCCGGCGATCCAACTTCCGTGCTGATTGGAACAAGATGTAGTAGGTGAGGTGATGTATACTATATTCTGGTCGGGAATATGCTGGTGGAGTATTGGGCAATCAGAGTTACAAGAACCCGAGAATGCTCTTCAAAAGAAATAATCTAGCCCCTGAGGATATGTTAGTTATACTCGCAACAGAGGGAGAAATGCACAATTGCACAGGTGCGCTACCGATTATCGACCAGGTATATAGCAGCAGTATCGGGATCCACATTCTTCGTAGAGCTCGAAGTATATCTCCCCTTGCTTGTTGACGGGTCATGTTATTTCTCTTGGCTCTTCTGTCTGTCATGAAAAGAATGTAATTCGTCAACCGTATACTGGCATTCAAGAAACGGCTTCGACTCCTTTAGCCACTAAGGTGGAGGTGGGCAAATGTTTCCACGATGCCCTCAAGGAATTGTCTGCATGTATTCTGTTTGATTCAGTCTATTGAACAAGTTGAGGAATGTAGTGACGGTCCGGAAATAGAGATCGCGTTGATCGAACGTGTCGTCGTCGTTTGGAAAGGTAGCGTAATTTTGCGTCGTTTTAGAAATTGTGAGCTACAGGCCTATTCGCCAAGCATTCGGTAGGTAATATCGCTAGAGTAGGAAGGAAGTTAGCTGCTACAGGAAGTCACAAGTGTGCTTCTCCCAGCCTTCCAGAATGCGCCAGTGGTTTTAGAGGTTTCCCATTCCGATGACAACTTTGGCCGCCAGGGTTCCGAGCCTATGATAGACCACCTCATGCGGTTCCAGAGTGCGTTACGTGCAGCTACAGCTACTCTACCTACCCTTACCCCGCGGGTCGAGGGGTTAGTGATCCACTAACCCTTCCCCTCCAGGCGCCAAAAAACCCATTAGACTGCAAAGAAAGAGGCCCATCGTACTAACAGGCAACGCACGAATGAAAAGATTCTCACTGAGTGCTTCTGAGTGGGAGTGGTGCAAACTTCGTGATGACGTGCGCAGTGCAGGGATTTTGGAGGATTGAATCTCTAAAGGTATCATTATACTTGATAGATGGTATCTGGTGGAACCCCAGACAGAAGAGCGGCTACAATCATGGAGGCGAACCGGCGGTTCTGACACTCAGTATTAGGATCAACTTTCAAACATAAACAACACTAACGCCTGGTAGGCAGCGACGGCGCACAAGAAGAGAGCCGCTAAAAGTAATAGAACTGCCCCAGTAGGCAAATGCTTGGCTTTATTTCTCTAGAGTAGTTGTGGTTGGTCCGTCCTCGCGCCCAGTGGTGCAGAGCTCAGCTGCGGCGCTCCACCGCCGTAGATCAATCTCCCATCACCGACTACAAATTACTAAGTGAGTAACTGATACCATCGACAACCATGCCGACCAACTCTGCCTCTACCTCTGCCTCTGCCTCTCGTTTCTACGACGAGCCCTCGAATTCTATGGCAACATCAAATGTTTGTTTTGCTCGGCAGTTGCAAGAGCAGCCCCGATAAAATGGGATCCTGCTGATCAGGCTTCAGGGATATGGACGCGATGCTTCGAGCTATGACCACCGAAGCTCATCCCCGCAGAGCGTGATCATTTCGCAAGAAGAATACCAGACCCTCCGTCAGTCTTTCGATGAGTACAGTATGTCTACCTACTGCAGCGCGATTCCTGCTCTGTCGTTTGCAGTTGCTGAATGCCAAATATAGATGCCCTAAGAAGCACACTCCTCTCTGGAGGAGTAACGACTGAAAATCTTCAGGTTATTGCTTTCTTTGCATTTTGGAATCAACAGATGTTAATATTCCATTTCAGATTCTCATCAACACCGGACTCCAGCAGCAGCAAGCCCAACAGGAGCAAAATGGCAACTCCGCCGTCGCAAAAGAACCATTTGCAACGCTTCAACCCCCCTCGGAAGATAGCGCATATAGCAATTTTCTTATGTCTCCTACGAGGGTGAACGTGCGATTAGCGAAGGACCCCGAAGAAGTGCATGTTTCTAATGGAAGACATTCATATTCGCATGGGAACGGCTATGGGACGAATGTCTCGCCAACAACCATGCCCAAATCCGAGTCAACGAACGAGACTACAAATGGGGGACATTACAATCACATGCAAGATGGAAATAAAGCTCGAAGGACATTATTCTTCACCAATATCCCCAAAGACGCAACATACCCAGATTTGGTGGATGTTGTGCGCGGTGGTGCCCTCGTTGATGTTTGGATGAAGAACAGTGACCGCTGTGCCTCCGTTTCGTTTGTGGATCCCGCAGACGCTGAAGCATACTTCCGCTATGCTAAGAAAAATGATATCTATATTAAGGGGCGTCGCGTGAGTTTATGCTTAATCCAACCTTGGGTTCTATTCATATTTGATCTGACATGGACCCAATCCAGGTCGATATTAAATGGCGTGAAGCTTCTCGACAGTTCGTAATCCTCCGTAATGTCTTACGCCAGATCCAACACGATGGCGCATCTCGCATTCTCAAACTTCGCAATGTGCCACCCACGCTGACCGAAGAACGGCTACGCGAGGATCTCGACCATATCGCCAATCTACGCGTGGAGAGGATAGTCCGTCTCAACGGAGGAAGTGATATCCAGTGCAACCTCAACTCTGTTTGTGCAGCCTTATTTGCAAGGACCTGTCTACGATCACGTGGAAATTATAAAGTCTGCAAGATTGAATTTGGGGTTGATGAATGTACGAAACCGCTTCCCGACTTTAAAGAATACAAACCTCCTCGCCAGAAAGCTAGCCCGCAACAGAAGCAGCAGCGCGCCAATAGATTCGATGCTCTATTTGCGGACGACGGAGGAGAGGAGAATGGTGATGACAGTGGAGATGAAACCGTGTCAATATCTACATTTACTCAGGATGACGACGACGACGATACTAGTGTATGCGAGAGCAACTGGGCAGATAGCGTGGCCGAGAGCAACACCGATGGTGGTGCCGATTTGGGAAATTATTGGGGTTAATTTGGTGCGATGATTTGATGGAACGAACGGTTCTAGTTTTCATTTTTGGCACGATATCCACCTTCTCCCGGCTTCTCAATTACCGCGTCAGCTTCCGGAGTTCATATGTTGGTTTGTTTCTTCATGATAGCGGCTTTTTATTTCGATCTGTAGTCTTATTTTCCGTATACCACGTTCCTTCCCTTCTTCGCTAATATGCTTTTCATCTCTTGCCCGTCCGTTCGTTTGTATGTTTGCATGGTGTCGGCGCGGTCTATTTTGTGTCCTTGGGCTGGCGGGTTCGTTCATTCAATATCTCTGATTTTCTCTGATTGTTTTATTTGTTGTTGGTGGTATCCTTGGGAGCGGGTTGGGCGTCATTGTAGAGTTTCAGCATCTCCTTGGGGAATATCATAGCGCATAGCGGTGGATCAGATCAATGATTGTTGGTGTTTATATGATGTCTTGGCCTGAAAGTCTGATACTGGCAGAAGAATTCTCTTGTGTATCGGGGTAGCCTGTCCCATACGATAGGGCAAAGAAGCTAACTGCTGTGGTATATCACTCGGTAGTTGGTAAGATGGTAGAGATAGCGGTTCGTTATTTACTGCCGCTAGTTCTAAAGATGGTGGTACTTAAAAGACACTTGTGCAATGTACTATTCGAACGCTTCTGGTATTAGTGTTAGCATCATCAACCGTTCCTTTAGGCATCTTTGGTATCTGAGAGTTAAGCAATACTCAGCGATTCACACTCTAGGTACAAGCTTCGAGCTTTGACGCTGGTAATTACTGACCTCCTTATACCGCACTCTTACCCGTTCAAATCTGGCCTTGCGGCCATCACAACATCCCTCCCCAATACAGTCCACTCAGCATCGCGAAACCTCACCGCCGCCTCCCCGTCTTTTCCCTCCGGGCTTACATTCACTCCTCCACGCCCCAGATAAACTGGCGCAACAGTCACCACAACTGAGTCCACAAACTCCAGGTTCTCGCGCCGAAGAAGCTCGTTGATGACCCGTCCACCGCCTTCCACCATGACGCTCTCGATACCTAGCGTCAACAGTGTGCCCAGAAGATAGTCCCATCCCCACCCAGATGGCGGCGGAGGATCCAGCTTCACCACCTTCCCCCCCGCTTCTTCAAGCCAGGACACACGCGGATCATCACACAATGAATCCCGCGAGATCAGGATGTACGGCGCCTTCCCATTCCCTTCCCGTGCGGTCTTGAGCACTCGCGCGTCGCGCGGAAAGTTCCAGCGGAAGTGTGGGTCGAGGATGATGGGCCGGGGCTGCGCAGAGAGAGGAGTCGACGGCAGCCGAGAGTTTAGACCGGGGTTGTCGGCGATGGCGGTCGAGGCGCCAATGAGGATTGCCACATGCTGAGTGCGGAGGTAGTGGGTTAGTGCTTTTGACGAAGGGCCGGAAAGCGCGGTTTGTACGCCGGGAGCCAAGGAGAGGTGTGAGTCAAGGGAGGTTGCATAGGTGAGGGTTATGAAGGGGCGGGTGACTGGTGAAGTTGTAGCATTCGAAAGATAGGGGGCGAGGAAGGGAGGGATTGCGGCTGGGAGGGTGAGAGGTTGTGACATGGTGTTTAGTGGGAGAGGTGGGGGGGGCTTGGCTTCTTTCGAGAGAAAAAAAAAAAGTTGCACACTGCTCACCGCATCCTAAACCCCCACATCAACCTCTCCTTATCACCAACAATCACACCCGCGATGGCTACCTCCCTCAAGATCGACTCCCCGCTCCCCGCATTCAGCGGCGAATGGACCAACGAATCTAACTTCATATCGCATGCTTCCATCTCTGAGCCCATTAACAGGAAATTGGAGCCTTTAGGTCCCCACTTCCTTGCACACGCCCGCAGAGTCCGTTTTACCCCTCGCCTTCACCTTGTGACTCGAGTTTGTACTGACTATTCGCTACAGAAGCGTCACTCTCGCACCTTTTCCGAGGATGACCGTATCCAGGCTTCGCAAAAGGTCAAGAACGTCGAGGATGAGGATGCCGGCGAGATCAGCGAGCCCGAGGATCCTGCTATGTTGAGCCGGGACCCTAAGGACTGGAAGGTATGATAAACATAGACACACACATCGAACACTCTCAACAATATACTGATGCGAAACACAGAACCAAGACCACTATGCCGTCCTAGGTCTCTCAAAGTACCGCTACAAGGCCACAGATGAACAAATCAAGAAGGCTCATCGCAGAAAAGTGTTGAAGCACCACCCTGACAAGAAGGCCGCCGCTTCTGCAGGTGGACAGCAAGACGACTCTTTCTTCAAGTGTATCCAGAAGGGTATGTCTTCCCCCGCTATACTTAACTAAGCCCTAACAGCAGCCCCCAGCCATGGAAATCCTTTCCGACCCCGTCAAGCGCCGCCAATACGACTCCGTCGACGACAATGCAGACGTCGACCCTCCATCCAAGAAGGCGAAAGGATCATTCTACAAGCAATGGGCACCCGTCTTCGCCGCCGAAGGACGTTTTTCCAAGGAGCAGCCAGTGCCACGGTTAGGCAACGAAAAGTCTTCAAAGGAGGATGTCGACGAGTTCTACAGCTTCTTATACAACTTCGACTCGTGGCGTACATTCGAGTACCTCGACGAGGATGTCCCAGACGACAACGAGAACCGCGACCAGAAGCGCCATGTAGAACGTAAAAATAACGCTGCTCGCAAGAAGAGAAAGTCTGAAGACATTGCCCGGCTCCGCGAACTTGTTGATAAATGTCTCGCTCTCGATCCTAGGATAAAGCTCTTCAAGGAGCAGGAGAAGGAGCGCCGCAACGCGAAGAAGAACGCCCGTGAAGCAGAGGAGAAGCGGTTAGCAGAGGAGGCAGCACGGAAGGCGGAGGAGGACGCGAAGCGGAAGGCTGAGGAAGAAGCCGCCGCAAAGGTCGCGAGAGAAGTCGGGAAGAAGGCGAGGGAGGAGGCTAAGAAGGCTGTCAAGAAGAACCGTCGTGTTCTCAAGGGCTCTGTCAAGGATAACAACTACTTTGTCGCTGGCGACCCATCCCCAGCCGCCATCGATAATGCGCTGAACGATGTCGAGCTCATCCAGGGAAAGATTGATCCTGATGAACTTGCAGAGCTGGTTGGCAAGTTGACTGTGAGCTCTGGTGCAGATGCTGTGAAGGCTGTCTACGTCGAGAAGGCGGAGGAATTGGTCTCCAAGGGTGTGGCGAAGAAGGAAGATTTCAGGGTTTTGTTTGCATAGATTGTGGAGTTGTTGCATACCTAGATTTGGTCTAAAAGGTGGGGGAGTTCGAGAATTTATATCGGAGCGGGGTTACAGTTTACGATTACTATGTGAGGAAGAACGGTGTTTGAACCTATCAAAACTTGAGACTACGCTTTCATTAACTGGGTTGAGAACGTGTGCTTATTGTATCGACTCCATTCCAAACTTCCCAATGTCCATCCTTTCCTATCATCTCTTCAAGAAATTTAAGATATAAGAAAGTAGCAACATGTGATAACCATCCTGTGGATTACAAAAGGTAGATATATAATATTGAGATTGCTCTTCATTCCGCTTCGTGCAGGCTCTGTATGAGTACATTAATGAAGGGGGGGGGGGGAATACAAGGTCTAAAATACATCGACATTCCACACATTTATACATAAATCAAACTCAATACTTGTAGAAAACAGGATCTTTTCAAGGCACTTATGCATCCAAAGGTTTCCGCGCAATCATCATGTAC
>Ga0307515_10006216_pt1 | contig 23987 bp, 27 predicted proteins | sample 17_EM_MG_FD_194513 | JGI IMG/M metagenome (GOLD analysis project Ga0307515, IMG submission 194513) | Populus trichocarpa ectomycorrhiza microbial communities from riparian zone in the Pacific Northwest, United States - 17_EM | ecosystem: Host-associated > Plants > Roots > Unclassified | place... | reverse complement strand
CTGCGCACCTCGGAGGCCACGACCGCGAAGCCACGGCCTTGCTCACCGGCGCGTGCGGCTTCCACCGCGGCGTTGAGCGCGAGGATGTTGGTCTGGAAGGCGATGCCGTCGATCACGCCGATGATGTCGGAGATCTTCTTCGAGCTGTCGTTGATGCCCTTCATGGTCTTGACGACGTCGCCCACGATGGCGCCGCCTGAGACGGCAACTGTCGAAGCCCCTTGGGCCAGCTGGTTCGCCTGCTTGGCGTTGTCGGCGTTCTGCTTGACGGTGGCGCCGAGCTGCTCCATCGACGCGGCGGTTTGCTCGAGCGACGAGGCCTGCTCTTCGGTGCGCTGGCTCAGGTCGAGGTTGCCCTGGGCGATTTCAGAGCTGGCCGTGGCCACCGATTCGGAGCCTTGGCGAACGCGCAGCACGATGCCCGAGAAGGCGTCGCGCATCGACTTGATGGCATGCAGCAGGCTCGACTCGTCGTTGGCCTTGAGCGCGATCTCGGCGCTCAGGTCACCGGCGGCAATGCGCTTGGTGATCTCGGTCGCGTAGGCCGTCTCACCGCCGAGTTCACGCAGCAGGCTGCGGGCCACCAGGAGGCCGATCGCGAGCAGCACGGCCGCCAGCAGCAGCGACGCGACGGACATGCCGACCACGCGTTCCATGATGGCAGCGTTCACCGTGTCGATGTACACGCCGGAGCCGATGACCCAGCCCCAGGGCTCGAAACCCTTGACGTACGAAACCTTCTGGACCGGCTGCTCGCTGCCCGGCTTGGGCCACATGTAGAACACGAAGCCGGCGCCACTGGCCTTGACCGTGTTGACGAACTCCACGAACAGGTGCTTGCCGGTGGGGTCCTTGTTCTCGGTGAGGTCCTTGCCGTCGAGTTCGGGTTTGGCGGCATGCATCACCATCTTGGGGTGCATGTCGTTGATCCAGAAATACTCGGCGCCGCTGTAGCGCAGGGCCTTGATGGCGGCAAGCGCCCGCTGCTTGCCTTCTTCCTCGCTCAGCTTGCCCTTGCTCACCTGGTCTTGAAAGTGCACCAGCAGACCGTGCGCCACTTCGACGGTCTGGCGCACGCTGCTCTTGCGCTCGTCCAGGATCAGCTTGCGTTCCGACACCAGAAAGGCGGCCGCGAGGATGACGATGCCCAGCAGGGCGCTTCCGATGACGAGCCCCAGTCGCTTGGTGATGCTGAGGGAATTTAGTCTGAACATAAGGGCCTCGGTGGCGATCTGGCGTTGATGCGAATGGCTTGATCGAGAAGCGCCACGCCCACGAGACGGGGCCGCTCCGTTCAATCAGTTTTCGACACACGAGCCTCGCCACTTGAGGCGCAAGAACGCGACATCCCACCGCATTCGTGCGGCGAATGCGTGAGTGCTACGCGGTATCACGTATTGCCGCAGCCGCTCGGCTGCCGGCGGCTGCTGTCTTACCCGACTGCCAATGCCCGCTCGGCCACCCACACCACCGCCGATCCGGCGGGCGCCTTCTGCAGCGGCATGTCGACCCCGGCGCGCTCGGCGGCGGAGAGGCTGCGGTAGAGGCCGTCGCGCTCGTTGGCCGGTTCGCCGGCGATGAAGAGTTGCGATGTGACTTCACCGAAGCTCTGGTGCCGCAGCCGCACGTGGATGTGCGGCGTGCGGCCGGGGTAGGGCACAGGCTTGATGGTGCGAAAGCGGTAGAGGCCTTGCGCATCGCTGCGCGTGCTACCGAAGCCCTGAAAGGCTTCGTCTACCCGGCTGCCTGCGCCGCGTGGGTGGCGGTAGCTGCCGTACACGTCGCACTGCCAGATCTCGATCTCGGCACCGTCGATCGGGCGGCCGCGCGCGTCGACCACGCGGCCGCCGAGGTCGAGCCACTCACCGGCGGCGCGGGGTGCATTGCTGCTCGCCGCGCGCGTCACGAGAGTGAGGTCGGCATCCCAGTCGAGCTGGCGCGAGCGCCATTCGGCCGAGGGGTAGAACGGCCCCTCGGTCATGCCGGGCAGCTGCGCCAGTGCGAGCGAGGGGAGGGCGAGCAGCGTGCCCGCACCGGCGAGGGTTTGCAGGCTGCGCCGGCGCGCTGCGCGATCGATGGGAGGTGCCGTCATGGGCATTCGAGTGACGCGCCGGTCCGAGGTTCCTGCCCGCGCCTACTTCCAGGCAAACACCGGCTGCTCGAAATGCGAGACGCGGGTGCGCCGGCCTTCGATGCAGACCTCGCGGAACTGGTAGATCAGCGCCGCGGTGGGTGCTGCGATCCAATCGCTGCCCACGGGCATGCGCAACACCTCATGCTCGCTTTGCTCGATGCGCTCCAGCATGGGTGCGTCGGCACGCAAGAACTCGGCGACGGGAATGCGGTGGATGCTGGCCACTTCTGCAAGGTTGGGCGAGAGGTCGCGCGCGCTGCCCGCCCAGACGATGATGGGCGTGATGACGAACCCGGAACGGGTGACGTAGTCGTCGAGCCGGCCCATGATGGCGCTGGCATCGAGAGACAGGTCGACCTCTTCGGCCATCTCGCGCAGGGCGGCTTCTTCGGCGGTCTCGCCCACGTCGATGCGGCCGCCGGGCAGGGCCCACTGGCCGGGATGGTTGCGCAGGTGCAGGGAGCGTCGCGTCAGCAGCAGTGCGGCCTGCGTGCTCCATGTGTCGTGGTGGGGAAGCTGGGGCAGGTCAGCGCCCTGGCCCTCGTCGATGATGGCAATGGCGACTGCTGCCGCGTGAAGCGGCGGGCCTTGGCGATCGGCGGCCATGCTTTGTACGTCGAATGCCTGCAGCTGCGTTTGGATCGATGCCTTGAGTTGCTCGTTGCGTGGCAAGTTGCGATGGCCCGGGGCAGGGGGGCTTGTCATGCGGCAGGGCTGGAGCGGTCGGGGCCGCTCAGCGCCGATGGTCCAGCGCGTCGATCCACAGCACGGCGCAGTCGTACCCATGGTCGAGCGCCTCGGTGGCGCTGGAGAGATGCCGCTCGGGCACCTCGACGGGCACCTCGTCTTCGCTCTCGGAGCCTCGCACGTGCACGCTCACCGGCCACAGGGCCACGGGTGATTCGGCCACGGTGGAGATGCGGATGCGGTAGCCGCTGTGCGCGCCGATCGCTTCCAGCCGGTGGCCTTGCCGGGTGATCTCGTACTTCATCACCGTGCCAGTTGGTGCGACTAGCGAGCGAGCTGCGCCAGGGCGGCGCGCAAGCCTTCGACACCGCCGACGCGCTGGTCGTTGATGAAGACCTGCGGCATCTGGCGCACTGACGGCCCACACTTTGCGTAGAAGGCCATGCGATCCGATTCGTCCTCGATCACGATCTCGTTGAATTCGAGCGAGCGTGACTTGAGCAGCATCTTGGCGGCATCACATTGCGGGCAGGCGGACTTGGAGTAGACGTCGATCTTCAGGTTCATGGGCGGCAGTTTAGGTGGGCGCTGATGCCCCCATGGCAGCTGGTGGCTAGGCAAATTGCAACGGACGCGGAGTCCGGTGTCGAAAACGCGCTGGCTGGTTCGTCGTAGGTTTGAACACCCTGATTCCACACCCACCAAAGGAGAACACCATGCGATTCATGATCCTCGTCAAGGCTGACAAGAACAGCGAAGCCGGCGTGATGCCCAGCGAACAGATGTTCGCCGAGATGGGCCGCTTCAACGAAGAACTGGTCAAGGCTGGCGTGATGGAGGCCGGCGAAGGCCTGCACCCCAGCTCCAAAGGCGCCCGCGTGCGCTTTTCGGGCAAGAACCGGGAGGTGATCGATGGGCCGTTCGCCGCGACCAATGAACTGGTCGCCGGCTTCTGGATCTGGAAATGCGACTCGATGCAGGAGGCCATCGACTGGGTCAAGCGCTGCCCGAACCCGATGCCGGGCGAATCGGAAATCGAGATCCGCCAGATCTTCAGTGCTGAAGACTTCGGCGATGCGCTCACGCCGGAACTGCGAGCGCAGGAAGACCGCTTGCGCGCGCAGGTCGAGGCACAGAAGAAGCAAGGTTGAGTCGGACTCGTCGATGCTGACGCACCGACAGCGTCAGCGCCGTTCAGTGGGCTGTTCGGACGCACACAATGCGGAGTCCATTACCGCTTGACGCATTCCATGCACTACCTCAGCTTCGACCTCAGCGACGACGCCGAAGGCATCACCACGCTGGAGGCCATGGCTTCCACTTCGACGGAGCAGCACGCTGCCGTCATGGCCGAGGTGCAGCAGGTGCTGGACTGGGCTTGGCAGCGCTTTCCTCACACGCACGGCTCCGCCGACGACGGCATGGACTGGGACCACGACCTGCAGGTGAACGTGGAGGGCGGGCAGTGGCACGCGGTCTCGCTCACCTTGACCGGCTCAGCGCGCTTCGTTGAAGAATTCATCGCACGCTTCGGCGACCCGCGCGACTGAACTGCCTTCGTGCCACTTCACAGACGGGAACAGCCATGCCCACTCCCCCAACGCAATCGCTGACGCTGGCGGTGCCCGATGTCGGCAACGTGTCGGCGCTGCTCATGATCCCCGAGGCAGCGACCGCCTGCTACGTGTTCGCACACGGTGCCGGTGCCGGCATGGCGCACTCGTTCATGGCTGCGTTCGCCGCTGAGCTGGCGCAGCGCGGCATCGCCACGTTGCGCTATCAGTTTCCTTTCATGGAGAGCGGCAGCAAGCGCCCCGACTCGCCTGCGGTCGCCCAGGCCACCGTGCGTGCCGCGGTGGCCGAAGCGCGCCGCCGTCTGCCCGAGCTGCCGCTGTTTGCAGGCGGCAAATCGTTCGGCGGGCGCATGACCTCGCAGGCACAAGCCGCGTTGCCCTTGGAAGGCGTGCGCGGGCTGGTGTTCGTCGGCTTCCCGCTTCACCCTGCCGGCAAGCCCGGGGTGGAGCGCGCAGCGCATCTTGCAAAGGTGCAATGCCCGATGCTGTTTCTGCAAGGCTCACGCGACGCGCTGGCCGACCTCGGCTTGCTGCAAGATGCGCTCGCGCCGCTGGGCGACCGCGCGACACTCTCGGTGTTCGACGACGCCGACCATGCGTTTCACGTGCGCGCACGCAGCGGCACCACGGATGCAGCCACCTTGACGGTGCTGGCCGATGCCATGGCGGAATGGGTCGCCTCTTTGAATTGAGGCGGTGGCCCGTTGCGGCGCCTGCCCGCCGGCTTCACTGCTTCTTGTCGACAAGCATGTCGGCGTGGCGATGAATCAATTTCCACTGACCGTCGTCGCGACGAAATATCTCGGTCACGCGCAAGTCCATCGGAACGGGCTCCGGCTTGTCCTGCATGTGAGCCTTGGCGTGCTGGATGCCGACCCAGTAGGCGATGTTCTCGTCGGCTGCCATGTGAAGGATTTCGAGATGGGTCTCACTGCCCGCGGTGAAGCGCGAGGCGCCTTGTTGGTGGGTTGCCCATACCTTTTGAGCACCTTGTTCGAACCCTCCACCGGGGCCGAAGAACGTGACGGGTGACTTGTGGGCAGCGATCTCTTTCAGCGGCGCGGCATCGCCTGTGACATAGGCAAGGGCTACGGCCTGGCGCTGCTTCATGAACTCCTTGAATCCTGATGAATCTGCGGACATGACGGACCTCCGTGGGCGTGTGGACGAAGGTTCATCGTGATCGCCGCTCCGTGGCGATCACATCGGCAAGTGGCGGCATGTGATGTAGGAATTCCCTTGCTCGAACCTCTCCCGGCACGTTGAAGTTGGCGCTGCAGTTCCATTCGGTAGCCTGTCGCGATGGATTCCCTGATTGCCGCCGCTGCGCGCGCTCTCGCCGGTGGCGACATGCTCGGCGCGCTCAAACACGTTGCGTTGCGTGACGATCCGCCGGCACTCGCGTTGCGTGGCATTGCCATGGCGCAGCTCGGCGAACACCCGCGTGCTCGCGAGCTGCTGCGGCGCGCGGCCAAAGGTTTTGGTACGCATGAGGAGCTGGCGCATGCGCGATGTGTGGTCGCCGAGGCTGAGGTGGCATTGGCCATGCGGGATCTCGGCGGATCGCCCCGCACGCTGGCCGCCGCGGCGGTTGCGCTGGAGGCACGCGCCGATCGTGCGAACGCGCTGCATGCACGGCTGATTGCGGTGCGCCGCTTGCTCTTGCTCGGCCGCATCGACGAAGCGGCGGCCGCCCTCGCAGTGCTCGATGCGCGTGGCTCGCCGCCCGCGTTGCAGGCGGTTGCCGAGCTCGCTGCGGCCGAGGTGGCGTTGCGTTCGCTGCGCACCGCGCCAGCGCAGGCCGCGCTGGCCCGTGCCCGCGAGGCAGCCGAACGCGCGCGCGTGCCGGCCTTGCTGGCCGAGGTGCTCGAAGCGTGCGCGGCGTTCGAGCGCCCCGCGGCGCGTGGCTTGCAGGCCGGGCAGGAACAGCTGCTGCGCCTGGGCGAAGTCGAAACCTTGCTCGCCTCGGGCGCGCTGGTGGCCGATGCCTGCCGTCACGGCCTGCGGGCCGGTGACACGTGGCTGCCGCTGGCACGCCGGCCGGTGCTTTTTGCGCTGGCGCGCGCGCTGGCCGAGGCATGGCCCGGCGATGTGGACCGCGATGCCCTGATCGCGCACGCGTTCCGCACCCGCGACCCCGACGAGACGCACCGCGCGCGGCTGCGGGTGGAGATCGGTCGCCTGCGCAAGCTCGCGCTGCCGCTGGCGCGCATCGAGGCGAGTGCGCGCGGCTTTGCGCTCACCCCGCTGGGCGAGCGCAGCGTGGTGGTGCTGTTGCCGCCCATCGATGGCGAGGGTGCCTCGCTGCTGGCGCTGCTGGCCGATGGTGCGGCGTGGTCGACCTCGGCTTTGTCGTTGGCGCTCGGGGCCAGCCAACGCACGGTGCAGCGTGCGCTCGTCGAACTGGAGGCGGCCGGGCGCGTGCGTGCCATCGGGCGGGCGCGGGCACAGCGCTGGCTCGCGCCGCCGCTGGCCGGATTCGCGACGAACTTGTTACTCCCCACGGCGCTGGCACTCACGTAAATTGGTTTCCACGGCGCCGGTGTGCAGTGCGCTGAAAGGAAACCAAGCATGAGCCCAGCTCTCGACAAATCAGACAAGCCTCCGAAGGCCAACGCCGCAACGGCGCGTGTGCGCCCCGCGGAGATCGTGCGCGAGTACGGCCCCTTCGATGGTGCCGACACGATCCACGGCGTCACTCACGATGGCCACCAGGTGTGGGTGGCCACCGGCGCGAAGCTGGTGGCCTTCGACCCTGCGAGTGGCAAGCCCGCACGCTCGCTGGCCTGCGCCGGCGATGCCGGCACCGCGTTCGACGGCACGCACCTCTACCAGATCGCCGAGGCGCGCATCGACAAGATCGACCCGGCCACCGGCAAGGTGGTGGCATCGATCCCCGCGCCCGGCTCGGGCAGCGACTCGGGCCTGGCCTGGGCCGAGGGCAGCCTGTGGGTGGGGCAGTACCGCGATCGCAAGATCCACCAGGTGGACCCGAAGACGGGCGCGGTGCTGCGCAGCATCGAGTCCAACCGTTTCGTCACCGGCGTGACCTGGGTCGATGGCGAGCTGTGGCACGGCACCTGGGAAGGCGACGAGAGCGACGTGCGCCGCATCGACCCCCAGAGCGGCGCCGTGATCGAACGCCTGGAGCTGCCGCCCGGCGTGGGCGTCAGCGGCATGGAATCCGACGGAGGCGATCTTTTTTATTGCGGCGGGGGAGCGAGCGGAAAGGTCCGCGCCGTACGACGTTCGAAAGGAGCAACAGCATGAACCACCACGACACCACCACCATGAGCACCCAGAACCACCCCGTCGTCTCGAAGGACCGATGGGTCGCCGAGCGCAAGGCGCTGCTGGCGCGCGAGAAAGAGCTGACGCATCTGCAAGACCAGATCGCCGAAGAGCGCCGCGCGCTGCCCTGGGAACGCGTCGACAGGAACTACGTGTTCGACACGGCCGAGGGCCGTCGCTCGCTGGCCGATCTGTTCGAAGGCCGGCGCCAGCTGATGGTGCAGCACTTCATGCTCGGCCCGGGGTGGGAGCAGGGCTGCCCGAGCTGCTCGTTCATGGCCGACCACGTGGACGGTATGAACGTGCACCTGGCTCACCGCGACATCAGCTTCGTGGCCGTCTCGCGGGCGCCGCTGGCGGAGATCGAGCGCTTTCGCCAGCGCATGGGCTGGCAGTTCAGATGGGTGTCGTCGAATGCGAACGACTTCAACTTCGACTTTGCTGTCAGCTTCAAGGCGGAGGAGATGGCGCGAGGCGAGGTCTTCTACAACTACGGCCCGGTTCCGTCGCGCGGTGAAGAGGCGCCGGGCGTCAGCGTGTTCTACAAGAACGACGCAGGCGAGGTGTTCCACACCTACTCGACGTTTGGTCGCGGCGTGGAAGTGATGATGGGCACCTACGACCTGCTGGACCTCACGCCCAAGGGCCGCGACGAGCGCGAGGTGGACTACAAGATGGAGTGGGTGCGCCACCACGACCGCTATGAGCCACAGCCGGCTGCGAAGGCGGTGCCGACCGCGGGCTCTTGCTGCTCGGCTCGTGCCTGAGCGTCACGGCTGAGCCTGTCGCACCTCAACGGCGAATGCGATGTCGAACCTCGGTCCCTGGCTGGCCATCGCCGGACTCGGCGCCTTGCACGGGGCAATGCCGGCCAATGGCTGGATGTTTGCCGCCGCGCGGGGCGTCCGTGCAGGCAGCGCGGCAGAGGCCCAGCATGCCTTGCTGCCCATCGGTCTCGGGCATGCCGCATCGGTGGCGGTGGTGGCGTTCGTCATGGCGCTGGGACTGCCGATGGACCGCAGCTTGTACCAAGGCGTGGCCGGGGCGCTGCTTGTCGGCACGGCCGGGGCCCGCCTGCTGCGCGGTGCCCGACCGTGTGTGCCTGTCGGCGCCATGACGGGCTCTGCGGGCATGGCGCTGTGGTCGTTCCTGATGGGCAGCACGCATGGGGCCGGGATGATGCTGGTGCCGGCGCTCGTGCCGCTCTGCCTGGCGGACAACCCGGCGCGTGAGATCACCGCGTCGGGTTCGCTGCTGCTGGCGTTGGCGGCCGTGGGCGTGCACACGGTGGCGATGCTGGTGACGACCGGTGCCATCGCCACCGGCGTGTGCTGCGGCGTCGCTGTACACGCGAAGGTGTTGAGCGGCAAGGTGCCGCGCTACGCGTGGACGGCCACGTTGGCTGTCACCGGTGTGCTGCTGATGGCGCTCCGGTAGCCGGAGCCCGCGCGTGGACGGCTACTTGACCGGGATCGCGGTGCCGCGGTCGACCGGCACGGCCGTCACCGAGTTCTGCGGCGAGCCCTCGACCAGGCGGTCGGAATATGTCAGGTAGACCAGCGTGTTGCGCTTGGGGTCGACCATGCGCACGATGCGCAGCTTCTTGAAGACGAGGCTGATGCGTTCGTTGAAGATCTCTTCCTGGCGCGGCAGCGGCTTGGCAATCGCAATCGGCCCGACCTGGCGGCAGGCGATGGCCGCTTCGGCCTTGTCTTCGGCGAGGCCCAGTGCGCCGGTGATGCCGCCGGTCTTGGCACGCGAGACGTAGCAGGTCACCCCGCTCACGCCGGGATCGTCATAGGCCTCGACGATGATCTTGTGGTCCGGGCCCACGAACTTGAACACGGTGTCGACCGAGCCGATGCTCTCGGCATGGGCAACGCTGGTGGCCGCGAGCAGACAGAAGGTGAGCGGGGGTGCGAGGCGTCGCATGTCAGGCCCTTTCGGCAAATGAAGTTGGAGCCTGCACGGTAGCAGGCCGTTCATCAGCGGTTTACTGCAGGCCCATCTGCCTCAGGTAGTCGAGCTTGGCGGCGTAGAGCTGCTTCTCGCTGCGCCGCGTGCTGTTCTGCAGCGCAACCGAGAGGTGCTTGCGCGCCTCTTCGACGAGGCCGAGGCGGAAGTCGGCCACCGCCAGCCAGAAATGAAACTCGGAGTGGTACGGCGCGCGGCTCACTTCTTTGGCGAACCAGTCGCGCGCGGCCTGGGCGTCGCCGGCTTTCATCGCGGCCTGACCCAGCTCGAAGAAGTGATAGGGCGGCTCGGGGTCGATCTTCGCGAGCTGGCGATCAAGTGCGCGCGACTCATCGAGCCGGCCCTGCATCTGCAGCAGACGGGAGAGGTTCGACATCGCCACCGTGCTGGTGGGGTCACGTTGCAGCAGGTGCTTCAGCGTGGCCTCGGCGAGCGCCGGCTGGCCGCGACGCATGTAGATCACCCCCAGCGTGTTGTAGCTGTTCAGGAAGCCGGGCGTGCGTTCCAGGGCGGCCCGTGCCCACCAGTAGGCGGCGTCGAGCTGGCCGGCGGCCATGGTTTCGGCGGCGCGGTTGTTCATGAACATCGCGACGATGGTGTCTTCGCTCACAGGGCGTGAGCGCTGGCCCGCCAGGTCTTCGGGCGGAAGGAAGTCGATGGTCCACGTGAGCTGGGTGCCTCGGTTGGTGGTGTCGAGCCAGCGCCTCCCGAGCGTCAGGTTGACGTGGCCGCTTGCGAAGTAGGTGTCGTGGCTGCGGGTCCAGACTTCGTCGGTGTAGACGCTTTGGTATGAAACCTGGAGGTCCAGGTGCTTGGCGAGCGCCGCGGTCATGATCACCAGCGACAGGCAGTTGCCGGCGCGCGCCTCGAAGGCTTCTGCCGCATTGCGTGTGCGCTCGGAGTCGTATTCGAGCTTCAGCTGCTGCTTGCTGTAGAGCGCATCGAGCAGGCCTTTTTGCGGGCCCTTGCTGCGCAGCTGCTGAGAAATCTCGATGTCGACATAGCGCTTCATCTCGTCGGTGAGCGCGAAGATGTCGTCAGCGCGAATGGGTTGCGCGGGTGCGCTGAACAGGTCGTCGCGGAACAGCTGGCCCGGCACGGGCGGCGGGGGAGTGCTCGCGCAGGCGGCGAGCAGCGTGCAGAACAACAGTACAGCCCAGCGCATCATGAGAGCCTCCGCCAGCGTAGAACGCCATGCGGCATCGTATGCCTGTGGCGGGCGCTGCGCATCGGGATGGTCCCGGTGGCAGCGGGCATCATGGTCAACGTGAGGAAAATGTCACCCATGACTGCAATACCTCGAACTGCGACGCCCAAAAGAATCGCCATCGTCGGCGCCATGCAGCAGGAGCTGCGCAGCCTGCTGGCGCAGATGCCGGACGAGAAGCCCGTGCTGCGCGCCGGGCGCGAGTTCTGGGTGGGCCACCTGGAAGGTTGCGAGGTGGTGGCGGTGCTGTCGCGCATCGGCAAGGTGGCGGCTGCGACCACGGCGACGCTGCTGCTGTCGGAGTTCGACGGCGACCGCATCCTCTTCACCGGCACCGCCGGCGGGCTCGCTCCTGGCGTGCAGGTGGGCGACGTGGTGGTCGCCGATGCGCTGCTGCAGCACGACATGGACGCCTCGCCGCTGTTTCCGCGCCACGAGGTGCCGCTGTATGGTCGCTCGCGGTTTGCGGCGGACCCGGGCTTGTCGGACGCGCTGGCCGATGCGGCGCGGCGCACGCTGGCCGAGCATGGCGCGCCCGGCGCACGGGTCCACCGCGGCTTGATCGTCAGCGGCGACCGCTTCGTGTCGCAGCGGGCGGAGAACGACGCCTTGCGAAGCAGCCTGCCGGATGCACTGGCCGTGGAGATGGAAGGCGCGGCGCTGGCGCAGGTGTGCCACGACTTCGGCGTGCCGTTCGCCGTGGTTCGCACGGTCTCCGACCGCGCCGACGACACGGCGCATGTGGATTTCAATCACTTCGTCACCGAGGTGGCCAGCCGCTACACGCTGTCCATCGTTCAGCACCATCTGCGCGCTCTTGGCGCGGCATTGAGGAGTTCCACATGAGCAAGCAAGACGAAGCCCCCGGCCCCGGCGAAGCGCAACGCCGCCGGGTGATGGGCGATGCCTTCGTGGACCGTGCGCTGGCCGGTGCCACCGCCTTCACACAGCCGCTGCAAAACCTCACCAACGACCACGCCTGGGGCTCGACCTGGCTGCGTGACGGCCTGGCGCTGAAGCAGCGCAGCCTGTGCACCGTTGCCATGCTGGCAGCGCTCGGCCACACGCAGGAATTGAAGGGCCATTTGCGCGGCGCGCTGAACAACGGCGCCACCTTGCTCGAGCTGCGCGAGGTGTTGCTGCATGTGGCGCCCTACGCCGGTGTGCCGGCGGCAGCCGCGGCGTTTCGGGCCGCGACCGAATGGCTGTCGACCGAAGGGTTGAGCTTCGATTCGCCGAGCGAATGAAGAAGGTCTGGCGTAAGCTCCGACGGTCACCCTCCAGGAGCGGGAAATGACCCTCAACCTTGCGCGCAGTGCGTTCGTGATCGTGGTGCTGGCAGCAGTCGGTGCAAGCGTGTTTCGCGTGTCCACGGCGCCCGAGCGCGTCAGAGACCGGCGCGACACGGCTCGCTCGGTGTGCATCGGTTCCGGTGGGCAGTGGCTCCAGGTGGGCAACGACGAGATCTGTCAAAAAGACGAGCTAGTCGACGGGCAGGTCAAGAAAATCTGAGTGGGCATTTGTGAAGGACACGATGAGTTCGATATCCCGTTTCGTCTTGCTGCCCACGCGGGGCTTCACCACCGATGAGCCCCACAACTCCACCGCCACCGAGATTTTCCTGAGCACCATGCGCGCGCCCGGCGTGAAGCGCCTGGCGAACTCGAGCGACCGGGGCATGGCGCGATTCACGGTGCTGGATTCGATCCAGTCGAACGGTGCCAAGCTGGTGTCGATGTCGAGCGCAGCGCTGATCCAGCTCAAGCGCGAGCAGCCCGGCCTGCGGGTCGTGCCCGAGGTCTTCTACCCCTCGATGCGCGCGCCGCGGCCGCCGGTGCTGACGGGAATGCAAGCCTTCTCGGCCCGCGCCACCCTGGCTCAGCCGGTGATCAAGGTGGTGCTGAAGGGCAGCGGCAAGCCTCTGCGCGGTGTCGACGTGATCGCCTTCAGCGACTTCGCCGCCAGCAAGGGCGCCGAGGGCACCACCAACGCCAAGGGCGAAGTGTCTCTGCAGTTGCCCCGGTCGGTGCGGGTGCTGGAGCGTGTGTACCTCTATCCCGCACACAGCGCCTGGCCGGTGTTGCTGAACAACTGGCCGCTGCAGGGCAAAACGATCGAGCTGCCCCCCATCGACCTGGCCTTCGTCGATGCGCGTGCCAAGGCTTACGCCAAGCGGGAACTGGCCGATGGGTCGGGCGTGACCGTCGGCGTGATCGACACCGGGATCGGCCCTCACGCCGCGCTCACCGTGGCTGGCGGCATGAACGCGGTGACGGGCGAAGACCCGACCGACTGGTCCGACAGCGACATCCACGGCACCCATGTGGCCGGCATCATCGCTGGCCATGGCAGCGGGTTCCTGGGCGTGTCGCCGGGTGTCACGCTGCGGGCGTATCGCGTCTTCGGCAAGAACGCCGAGGGGGCGTCGAGCTTTGCCATTGCCAAGGCCATCGACCGGGCGGTGGCCGACGGCTGCGACCTGCTCAACCTCAGCCTGGGCGGCGGCCCCGACGACCCGACCACCAGCGAAGCCATCAAGGCCGCTCGCGCCAAGGGCGTGGTGTGCGTGATCGCGGCTGGCAACGATGGTGCCGCCGTGGCCTGGCCGGCCCGGCACGCCTTGGCCGTGGCGGTGTCTGCGCTCGGCTTCAAGGGGCTGTGGCCCGAGGGTGCCATGCAGAGCCAGACCGTCAAGCTGCCGATGGGCAAGGAGCAGAGCTACATCGCCGATTTCTCCAACACCGGCCCGGAAATCGACCTCGCCGGGCCGGGCGTCGGCATCATCTCGTGCATTCCCCACGACCGCTTCGGCGTGATGGACGGCACGTCGATGGCCTGCCCCGGCGTCATCGGCGCCCTGGCGCGCCGCTTGGCTGCCGATGCGAAGACGCTGGCCATGCCGCGCGATGGCGATCGGGCCGATGCGATCGTCAAACTGGCCTTGGAGAGTGCGCGGGACATGGGTTTGCCACCTTTTACGCAGGGTGCAGGGCTCGCGCAATGAGCTGCGGGCTTATCATGAGCACGTAGTTTTTTCTCGAACTGCCCCCATTTCCAGCACCATGAGTCGTTACGTCTTGCGCTACTCCGGAAGCCAGCCCCGCCACCACGGTGAGTCGGGGGTGGACACGGCCGCGGTAGCGGCGGGCGCAGGTGCGAGGGTCATCGACGACGCGCCCGACATGCTGCTGGTCGAGGCCAACTCCAATGTGGCCCGCAAGCTGACGCATTTGCTGCCCGAGTGGCAGGTGTGTGCCGAGACCGTGACCCCCCTGCCTCGTGTGCCCCGACCTGCCATTCGCGCTGCGGCGCGCGGCCGTAGCCGCTAACCGGTCCCTCTCAGTCCGGTCGTCTATTCAGCGGGCAGATCCGCTGCGGATGCGGCGCACCAGGCGCCAGCCCAGCAGCACGGCGATCACCACCGCGTAGACCGCGACTTCGGCGAAATTGTTCTTCGCCGCCTTCATCCAGAAGAAGTGCAGCAGGCCCAGCAGCACGATGCCGTAGACCAGCTTGTGCAAGGTTTGCCAGCGCTTGGCGCCCAGCGCCTTGATGGCGCGGTTGAACGAGGTGGCGGCCAGCGGAATCATCAGCAAGAAGGCAAGAAAACCGACCAGCGCGAACGGGCGCTTGGGGATGTCCTTCGTGATGGCTTCGAGGTCGAACCCCATGTCCAGCCACGAATAGGCCAGGAAGTGCAGCACGACGTAGAAGAAGGCGAACAGGCCCAGCATGCGGCGAAAGCGCAGCAGGGCGGGTTGGCTCGTGATCACCCGCAGGGGTGTCACGGCCAGCGTGATGCACAGGAAGCGCAGCGTCCAGTCGCCTGTCGAGCGGATCAGGGCCTCCGCCGGGTTGGCACCCAGCGCATCGGCGAAGGCGCCATAGAGCAGCCAGGCAAAGGGCAGCAGGCACACCACGAAGAGCAGCGGCTTGGCAGCGGGGTGCAGCCACACGGCCTTGCCGCGCGCAGCGGCTGGCTTGGGTGCCGAAGGGGACAGCACGGCGGCCATGGTCAGAAGTTCTTCTGCAGATCCATGCCGGCGTAGAGCTGGCCCACTTGCGGCTCGTAGCCGTTGAACATCAGGGTCGGCCGCTTCTTCGCGAACACGCCGCCCTCGCCGATGCGGCGCTCTGTGGCCTGGCTCCAGCGCGGATGGTCGACCTTCGGGTTGACGTTGGAATAGAAGCCGTATTCGCGCGCTGCGGCCAGGTTCCACGACGTGGCGGGCTGCTTCTCGGTGAAGCGAATCTTGACGATGGACTTGCCGCTCTTGAAGCCGTATTTCCAGGGCACGGTCAGTCGCACCGGCGCGCCGTTCTGGTTGGGCAGCACCTCGCCATACAGGCCGAAGGCGAGCAGGGCCAGCGGGTTCATGGCTTCGTCCATGCGCAGGCCTTCGACATAGGGCCAGGCCAGCACGTTCGAGCTCAGGGCGGGCATCTGCTTCGAGTCGGCAAGCGTCGTGAACTCGACGAACTTGGCGTTGCCTGTGGGCTCGACGCGCTTGATGAGTTCTGACAGCGAATACCCGACCCATGGGATGACCATCGACCAGCCTTCGACGCAGCGCAGGCGGTAGATGCGTTCTTCCATCGGACTCAGCTTGAGCAGTTCGTCGATGTCGTAGACCTTGGGTTTCTTGACCTCGCCTTCGATGGCCACCGTCCAAGGGCGGGTCTTGAGGGACCCTGCGTTTTGTGCCGGCTCGGCCTTGTCGGTACCGAACTCGTAGTAGTTGTTGTAACTCGTGATGTCGGTGTACGAGGTGACCTTCTCCATCGTCACGCCGCCGGCGATGGCGCTGCGAGCGCCGGGCAATGCGGCCAGTTTGCCGGGACGCGCCGTTTGCGCCATAGCGTCGCGCGAAGCCCACGGGCCGAATGCCACGCCACCGCCTGCGGCGATGAGCTTGAGCAGGTCACGGCGACCCTCGTAAACGCCGCGGGGCGTGATTTCAGAGGCAACGCCGTGGTCGAACCCACGGTCTTTGCGGTAGTGCATGGCAACTCCTGAAGCGGGATGTGGGCTGGGGCCCTTGAACACTCGGTCGCCTTTGGAGGCGACAACCTTACAGAGGGTTCAGGAGAGTTCGCCGAAATTCGTGTCGTCAATCACGGCGCCGAATTGCGTGTCGGAGAACAGCCGCAGCGGATTGCGCGCCACGCGTTCGCGGAAGCTCTTGCGCGCGAACAGCTTGGCCTGCGCTTCACCGGGGAGATCGGTGATGTTGATGACGTTCTTGACGATCAGTGTGTCGATGATGTCTTCGATCACACGCACGAAATCGGCATCCAGCCGGCCGAACTCGCTCGGGTTGGCGGCGGTGTGGCCGATGAAGGACATGAGGTCGCGGTGCCCTTCGGGCAAGAACTCCAGACCGCCGCTGTCCTGGCGGTGCAGGCTTTCGATCAAACCATCGGGGCCGCGGCGAACGTAGGGCATGGCGCTGGTGAAAGTGGGCGAGCTGCCACTATAGGCCCGGCGCTTCGGCGGCGCCATGAAAAAGAGGCCGGTGGTCGACCGGCCTCTTCGTGCAACGCAGGCGAACCTTCAGCGCATGCCGGCGATGTAGTCGGCCACGGCCTTGAGTTCTTTGTCGTTCATCTTCGCGACCACGCCCATCATCTGCGGGCTGTTCTTGCGACCGCCGTCGCGGAAGGCCTTCAGCTGCGTTTCGGTGTAATCACCGTGCTGACCGCCCAGGCGCGGGTACTGCGAAGGAATGCCAGCCCCGGTGGGGCCATGGCAGCCGGCACAAGCCGGCACGTTGCGGTCAGCCAGGCCGCCGCGGTAGATCTTTTCGCCGAGGCTGACCGTGTCCTTGTTCTTGGCGAAGCCTGGCTTGGCGTGCTTGGAACCGTAGAACGCGGTCACGTTCTTGATGTCGGCCTCGCTGAGCGTGGCAGCGAATCCTTGCATGACGGGGTTGACGCGCTTGGCCGCCTTGAACTCGACGAGTTGCTTCGCGAGGTACTCGGGGTGCTGGCCTTGCAGGATCGGGTTGGCCGGGCTGCCGCGGGAACCGTCGGCCGTGTGGCAGGCGGCGCACACGTTGGTTGAAATCTCTTGGCCCTTGGCCAGATCGGGCTTGGCAGCTGCCGGGGGCTCGGCGGCAAAGGCCGGCGCGGCCAGCGAAGCCATGAGCATCAGACTCGACAACAAGGGTGCAAAGGACTTCATGGGCTTGGGTCTTTTTTGGTGCAAAACCCAGCGATTTTACAATGACGGCTTTGGGCCTCTGAATGACCGAGCAAAACAATTCCAATCCTTCGGTCACTACATCGCCCGTCGATGCCGAGAAAACCGCCTTGGCATGGACGCACACGGCGCGCTTTCTCACCACCGCCAGCCTGCTCAACCAGCTGCCGCAAATCGAGTTGCCCGAAATTGCCTTCGTCGGCCGCTCGAACGCCGGCAAGTCCACTGCGATCAACACGCTGACGCAGCAAAAGCGCTTGGCATTTGCCTCCAAGACACCCGGCCGCACGCAGCACATCAACTTGTTCGAGCTGGGGCCGAAGCTGGCGCCCAACTCCTTGTTCGCCGACCTGCCGGGTTACGGGTATGCCGCGGTGGCGAAGGGCGCGAAGCTTCGCTGGCAGCAGGTGATGGCCGACTACCTGGAGTTGCGGCGCAGCCTGACGGGGGTCGTGCTGATGGTCGATTCACGCCTCGGCTTCACCGATCTCGATCGCAAATTGCTCGAGTTCGTGTCGCCACGCATTGGCAATGGGTCGGTGAAGCTCTTGGTGCTGCTCACCAAGTCGGACAAGCTCAACCGCACCGAGGCCAACGCCGCGCTTGCGGCAGCGCAAGAAGTGCTGGGTGAGGTGTCTACCGATGAAGCCGATGTGAGCGTGACGCTGTTTTCTGCGCTGAAGAAATCGGGCGTGGGCGACGCGGCGAGCGTGTTGCATGCCTGGGTGCATCCGTCATGAGCATCGAGAGCATCTATGCCGAGCTTCCTCATGGGATCACGCTGCACTGCCGTGTAGCGGGGCCGGCCAACGCGCCGGCGCTGGTCTTTCTGCATGGATTCCCCGAGGCGGCTTTTGTCTGGGACGAGCTGCTGACGCACTTCGGCGATCGCTACCGCTGCATCGCGCCGAATCTGCGCGGCTTCGAGCAATCGTCTGCCCCGCTGGAAGTGCAGGCCTACCGCGCCAAGCACTTGGTGGGCGACTTGCTGGCGCTCATCAAGCAGCAAGTAGGCGCACCCCTGGCTGCCTTGGTGGCTCACGACTGGGGCGGCGCCGTGGCCTGGAACCTGGCCGCGCAGCACCCTGAGGTGTTGCAGCGGCTGGTGATCATCAACTCGCCGCACCCTGCCACCTTCCTGCGTGAATTGCAGACCAGCCCGGAGCAACAGGCGGCGAGCGAGTACATGAACTTCCTGTGCCGCCCCGATGCCGAGGCCCTGCTGAGCGAAAACGATTTCGCGCGCATGTGGCCCTTGCTGACCAACATGGGCGCCACCGATGCGGGCCACCCTGGCGGCGGCTGGCTCACCGAGGCGGTGAAAGACCAGTACCGCGCGGTGTGGTGCGCCGGTTTGACTGGGGCGCTGAACTACTACCGCGCTTCACCTTTGCGCCCACCAACGGCGCCGGATTCACCAGTGATGTCGCTGAGCTTCCCGCCGGCATTCGTGACGGTCAATGTGCCGACCCACGTGATCTGGGCCGAGGCCGATATTGCGCTGCCGCCGGGTTTGCTCGATGGCCTGGACGCTTTCGTTCCCCAGTTGACGGTGACCCGCGTACCGGCCGCGACGCATTGGATCGTCCATGAACGACCTGAATTCGTTGCCCGCGAGATTGAAGCCGCTCTCGCCAGACATTGATCTCCAGGTTTTGGTCAGGCAGGGCGGGCCAGATTGCGCAACATGCCGTCGACGGCACGCTGGATCAGAGAGTGCGCATGCAAGGGCACCAGCAGCTCCACCGCACGCAGGCGCTCAAGGGCGCGTTGGGTGACCGAGTGGGTGCGCAGCGGTGTTTCGCCAACGAACAGGTAGAAGCGCCTCTGCTCGCTGTGCCACAGCAGTTGCACTTGCGTCCATGTGCCTTGCAAGAACATCCGGTAGCGCTCGCCCACGGCCATGTGCTTGACCCACTCTTCCGGGTTGTCGCTGGGTTGGGCGGCATCGGCGTTCATCAACTCCGCGGGCACGGTTTCCATCGAGGCGAGGTCGATGAGTGAGTCGCTGAAGGGTGGCGTGTCGATCGGTTCCGGATCCACCTGAACTTCTTCGCGCATGCGCCGCACGATTTCTTCGGGTGACAACTCTTCTGCGGCCGCTGCGGGTGCGTTGCGCGCGCCCGGACGCAAGGCGTCGGAGTGAACTTTCATCAGCTCGTCGAGCACGGCCTGCTGCTCGGCGGCCGGCACGTCGATCAATGCCATGCCAGTGCGCAGGCGTTGCAGCAGATCCGGCAACAAGCTCACCAGGCGCTGACGGCTTTGCGGATGGCTCGGCAGCTTCAGGCTCCACAGCAACTCGTCCACAGCCTTGAGGTAGCCGGCGGTCTGCTCGCTCTGATCGCCAAAACGCTGCACCGACTCGGTCAGTACGCGCGCCCAGGTGACGGTGACGAAGCGGCGGATCACGCTGCTGGCCGGGACGTGCACCATCTGCTCGACCAATCGAGCTGACAGATTGCGCTGCATCTGCTCCGCCTGTTCGGCGCGCGCCAGTGCGTCGACGGCGGCCTGCGCAGTGCGCTGTTGCTGCTTAAGTTGCTCGGCGGCAAAGGCGTCAAGCCTGGCGATGCTGCGGCGATAGAGAGCGCTGTCTTGAAGCACCTCGCTCGCCATGTCGCTCACCAGTGTCTCGCAGAAGCCGAGAAGCGCTGTCAGGCGAGGATCGCCCGGATGCGGATAGGCGGTCGTGGTGCTGACAATGCGGTCCATCAGCACCCACACCGGGTGGTCAAAGGCGTCGAGCATGCTCGGGTCGAGCAGCGCGATGCGCAACGCCGAGACTTGCAGCCGTGCGATCACGCCGTGCAGGCCCGTCGGTAGCGAACGATCGGACAAGATGGTTTCGAATAGCCGCGAGAGCAGCTCGATGATCTGCCGGTCCACGGTCTCGCCCGTGGTGGACATCAGTGCGGCGCGGTGTTGTGCCAGTTGGGGTGTGTCGGTGTCGGGGCCGGACAGCGCCGCAGCGGGCATGCGGCGCAGCAGCTCCTCCACACGCAGCAGCGCTTGCTCGAGCTCGGGGCTCGCCATCGGGAAGGGCCGTCGCTTGCCTTCGGCTGTGCCGGCTGCGGCTGGGTCGCCGGTGGGCATGCTGCGCAGAAGCCCATCGAGCGCGCCCGGGCGGGTCACGTCCATCTCGGGCGGTTCTTCGCGCCCGGAGCCTGGGGTGATGACCACCGTGCGGTAGATCCCCGGCGTCACGCCCTGGGACTCGAGCCGCGTGCAGGCCGCTGCGAACGAGAGACGCAGGAAGCCCGCAATCACCGTGGCCGACACGCGCAGCAGGATCGCTTGTTGTGCCGGTGCTGCCGGCAACGCACTGGCCGCCTGCCACAAGGCCTGCGCGTACGACTGCGGGCGAAGCGGGTTGGACTCGGCCGTTACGTGCGTCTGGCCACGCAGCGTGGACGTGAAGGTCTGCAGTTCACGCAGTTCCCACTCGGCGCCGGTATCGATCTGCTGGATGGCGCGCGAAATCTCGATGTCCGATTCGACGCGCGTTTCGTCCATCAACTCCAGCCCGCTTGAGCCGGGAGCGGCGGCTGCGGCTTGATCTTGAGCTCGAGGCACCAAGTCGGCTTGCACCAGCTTGCGCAACGCCTCGACGAAGCTGCGTTGGTACAGCGCCTGGTTCTGCTGAAGCACCTGAACCAGATCGAAGTAGTGCTTGCGTTCGCTCGCGGTGAGCAGGCTGTCGCGCGGCTGGCGTAGCTGCTCCAGCGTGCTGGCCAGGGTCTTCGAGATGAGATCGGCCGAGCGATTGAGCTCGTCGTCGACGAAGCGCTGCAGAAGCGGGGCGATGGACATGTGCCATTTTGACCTCGGACGGACGTTTTCAAACCAGCGGCACACCCGATGGAGCAGGGCGCGCCGGCGAATGTTGCGGGGATGCCTCCTTTGGGCTAGGGGGCCGGCTTTTCAGGAACTTTCAGCTCGCTCAAGGACGCATTCAGGACGTCCGCAGAACACTGCAGTGGCATTGAGTCTTGATTCCTTTTCCGGGCGTTGGGGTCGATGCAACTCAGGAGGTTCGATCATGGCCATCACCATGCAAGGCAACTGGACACTGCGCGTCAAAGGCAGGAACGCAGCGTTTGCCCAGCGTTTCGTCGTCAGCGGGGCGACCACCGGCAACGGCACGTACGACGGCGTCGTGGGCAACGCCGTCTTCGTGACCGGCGCGCAGTGGACCGTCAATGTCCAGCACCGCCCCACCGGCAGGGCTTGGCAGGATTCGGCCCAGCGCATCGGGCTGCCTGGTGTGATGGGCGGCCTGTTGCAGTTCGAAATCGCAGCGAACGACGGGGGGCTGGATGATGACTACGACGATCTGGTGCTGGGTTGCTCCCTGCCGGCCAGCCAATCGGACTACGTGGTCTACGGCGCCGTCAAGACCTACTCGGGCGCGTGCCTCTTCAATCCGGGCCGCGACGACTACATCGTGATCGACTCAGCTCGGCATCTGAATGCAGTGCGCGCGCGCCATCCGCAGTTGGCTGATTTGATTGAAAAGCTCTATCCGGGTCGCGCAGGGCATGCGCCCGATGTGACGCCGTTGCTGCTTCCCACCGGTCTGCCCAATGTGGCGGTGGGCCTCTTGTTCCAGTCGGAACCCGCGCGTGTGCCTGAACCAGAGGTCACGGCAACGATTGGAGAGGACATGAACGCCAATGCAGCCCGGCTTGACCAGATCGAAGCCCGCGCGGTGAGTGCCCTGCGAACCACGATCAAACGGGTGCCGTTCAAGCCGTTGCCGCTCAGAGCCGGGGTGAGCCGACTGGCGCACAGTGACTTGGAAACCATTGCCAAGATACGCGACGCCGCCATTCGCTTTCGTTGTCAGATGGAATCTGCGCCGGGCTTGCAGCTGCGTTTCCAGGATTACGACCGCACGGCAACAGAAAAGGGCGGTGGCCCGTACACCGGCACCGGCTTGCGCGAAGACCTGGGCATGGCAATCACCGATGAGCTCGGGAACTACATCTTTCGATTCCATCGAGCCGCCAAGGATGCGGGCCACGTCCCCGCGACTTCGCAGCGTCCCGATGTGATCGTGCAGGTGCTGGGGGCCGGCTTCACTCTGAAGTTCGAGACGGCGCCGTACGACAACATCGCCAATCTGCGGCGTATCGATCTGTGTGTGCCTCGCGCGCAGGTTCATGCTGAGCGGGGCGCAGAAAGCGATCGGACAAGCGGGGAGGTCAGTGACGTCGCGAATATGCGTGCAACTCTCCACGCCGTCGACTCCACGGCGCAGCCTGATCTGGTGCTGCGTCAGCGCGCGGTGTTCGAGTACGTGGGTGCAACCGCGCTCATGGTGGTCGGGCCGGCGACGGGGCGCTGCTACCGGTTTGACCGGCCGGGCGCCAAGTTGACGGTGGATCTGCGTGATCGCCCGACGCTGGCAAGCATCGGCAGTCTCCGCATGCAGCAAGCGGCCTGATCCCAAGCGCCGCGCAAAGAAAAAGGGCTGCCGAAGCAGCCCTTTCGCAGAGGCGCGGTGCCTGGACTTACATGTCCATGCCCATTCCGCCCATGCCGCCCATACCACCCATGCCGCCACCGCCAGCAGGTGCTTCGTCCTTCGGGGACTCAGCGACCATGGCTTCGGTCGTCAGCATTAGCGAAGCGACCGAGGCTGCGTTCTGCAGCGCCGTGCGGGTCACCTTGGTCGGATCCAGGATGCCCATCTCGATCATGTCGCCGTAGGTGTCGTTGGCTGCGTTGAAGCCGTAGTTGCCCTTGCCGTTCAGCACGGCATTGACGACCACGCTGGCTTCGCCGCCTGCGTTGTAAACGATCTCGCGCAACGGTGCTTCGATGGCACGCAGCACCAGCTTGATGCCGGCTTCTTGATCGGGGTTGTCACCCTTGATCGAGCCAGCAGCTTGCTTGGCACGCAGCAGAGCCACGCCACCACCGGCGACGATGCCTTCTTCGACGGCTGCACGGGTTGCGTGCAGTGCGTCTTCAACGCGGGCCTTCTTTTCCTTCATCTCGACTTCGGTGGCAGCACCGACCTTGATGACGGCCACGCCGCCAGCCAGCTTGGCCACGCGCTCTTGGAGCTTCTCGCGGTCGTAGTCGCTGGTGGCTTCTTCGATCTGGACGCGTACTTGCTTGACGCGGGCTTCGATGTCGGCACCGGCGCCAGCGCCGTCGATGATCGTGGTGTTTTCCTTGCCCACTTCAACGCGCTTGGCTTGGCCCAGGTCGGCCAGGGTGACCTTCTCGAGCGTCAGGCCGACTTCTTCGGCGATGACCTTGCCGCCCGTCAGGATGGCGATGTCTTCGAGCATGGCCTTGCGGCGGTCACCGAAGCCAGGCGCCTTGACGGCCACAACCTTCAGGATGCCGCGGATGGTGTTGACCACCAGCGTGGCGAGCGCTTCGCCTTCGACTTCTTCGGCAATGATCAGCAGCGGACGGCCCGACTTCGCCACTTGCTCCAGCGTGGGCAGCAGATCGCGGATGTTGCTGATCTTCTTGTCGTAGAGCAGCACGAAGGGGTTGTCCAACAGCGCCGATTGCTTCTCGGGGTTGTTGATGAAGTAAGGCGACAGATAGCCGCGGTCGAACTGCATGCCTTCGACGACTTCGAGCTCGGACTCCAGCGACTTGCCGTCTTCGACGGTGATGACGCCTTCCTTGCCGACCTTGTCCATCGCATCGGCAATGATCTTGCCAATGGTTTCGTCGCTGTTGGCCGAGATGGAGCCGACTTGTGCGATTTCCTTGGAGGTGGTCGTGGCCTTCGAGGCCTTCTTCAGCTGCTCGACCAGGGCCGTGACAGCCTTGTCGATACCGCGCTTCAGGTCCATCGGGTTCATGCCGGCGGCCACGTACTTCATGCCTTCGCGGACGATGGCTTGAGCGAGCACGGTGGCGGTGGTGGTGCCGTCGCCAGCGATG
>Ga0307515_10006215_pt1 | contig 23987 bp, 13 predicted proteins | sample 17_EM_MG_FD_194513 | JGI IMG/M metagenome (GOLD analysis project Ga0307515, IMG submission 194513) | Populus trichocarpa ectomycorrhiza microbial communities from riparian zone in the Pacific Northwest, United States - 17_EM | ecosystem: Host-associated > Plants > Roots > Unclassified | place... | reverse complement strand
AGTTGATCTCTTAATCAATACTTTAAGGCCCTTATAAAGCCATACTAAAAATGAAACGAATCCTGATAGCCTTGGTCCTGATCAGTCAAATTGCACTGGCCCAGAAAGTTGACAAATACATCACCGAGGAGAACGTAACCCGTGTGATCAAAACCCTGACTGCCGATGAGATGATGGGGCGGTCAGCTAACGATGAAAAGAGCATCAATAAAGCAGCGGCTTTTATAGAAAGTGAATTCAAAAGCATCGGCCTTCAGCCACTCAAAGGGTTAACCGGTTTTCTCCAGGAGTTTTTGTTGTACGAAAAATTAGAGAAGACAAGCCTTAGCGTATCGGTAGATGGCCATGCTGTTCCACAAAGTGATCTTATCCTTTATTCCGATGAAGTAGCGATAAAATTAGGGACATCCAGCGCTTCTTCGCAATTCATTGATAAAGACAAGAATTTCAGAAGTACCGTGCGGCCTTTGCTGGGCGATACGACTTCCAAAATCGTTTTTGTTGCTCCTGAGCACGAAAAAGATTTCCGCCAGATACAAGCTTACTTGGGTGGCGATCGAACCATCGAAAAAGGAAAAAGAAAAAAAGGAACTACTGTTTTTATTCTGGGAAACCCTTCGGCAGGTTTTGCTGTGGAAGCAGTTCAAAAACTGACTCCGTTTAAGATGGCCAATGTGGTGGGTATGCTGGAGGGCAAATCCAAAAAAGAAGAGCTGGTTGTTTTTGCAGGACACTATGACCATATCGGTATTCTCCCCGCAGTGGAAGGAGACTCTATTGCCAACGGGGCTGATGATGATGCTTCCGGCACCACGGCTGTCATTGAGCTGGCGCGCTATTTCAAGAAACTAAAAAACAATGAGCGCACATTAGTATTCGTAGCTTTTACGGCAGAAGAAATCGGTGGCTTTGGCTCCAGGTATTTCTCCACCCAAATCGATGCCGACAAAGTAGTGGCCATGTTCAATATCGAAATGATAGGCAAGCCATCGAAGTGGGGACAGAACAGTGCCTTCATTACCGGCTACGAACGCTCTGACTTTGGTGAAATCCTGCAGAAAAATCTGGCCGGTACACCGTTCCAATTCAAGCCCGATCCCTATCCGGAACAAAACCTTTTCTACCGTTCGGATAACGCAACACTGGCACGGCTGGGTGTACCTGCACACACCATCTCTACCGATGAAATTGACATTGACAAATTGTATCACTCAGTAAACGATGAGGTGGAATCTTTAAACATGAAAAACATTACTTCCACCATTAAAGCCATCGCGTTAAGCTCGAAGTCGATCGTGGATGGAGCAGATACACCGAAACGTATTGATAAGAGTACGGTTAAGTAATAAGCCGTTGACAAATAGGCAATTGACAAAAAGGATCATTTTCTCAATTGCTTGTTTGTCAATTGTCAACTGCCCATCATTTCTTATTTTTGCGATTCCAATTCTATTGAACAAGTGTAAAATGGCCGAATACAGCAAAGAAGAGATCAAGACCATCGAAGAAAAGTGGCGTAAAATCTGGCAGGAAAAAGAGGTTTATAAAGTAAGCAACGATTCTCCCAGGCCGAAGTATTACGTGCTCGACATGTTTCCCTATCCGTCTGGCGCGGGATTGCACGTGGGCCATCCGCTCGGTTATATCGCTTCCGATATTGTGTCGCGTTACAAGCGCATCAAGGGCTTCAATGTATTACATCCCATGGGCTTCGATGCATTTGGATTGCCTGCGGAACAGTATGCCATCCAAACAGGTCAGCATCCTGCTGTTACTACCGAGAAGAACATCAAAACGTATATCGAGCAATTGGGCAAGATTGGTTTCTCTTACGATTGGACTCGTAAAGTTGAAACAAGCGATCCGGAATATTACAAATGGACGCAATGGATCTTCATGCAACTGTTCAATAGCTTCTATAACAAGAAGAGTGACAAAACAGAATCCATCACCAATCTTATTCCGGAGCTTGAAAAGAATGGTAATACCAACGTGAGTGCGGTCTGTGATGAAGAGACTCCCTCCGTCACTGCACAGCAATGGAAAGGGTTTAACGAACAGGAAAAGGAAAACTTCTTACAGCATTACCGCATTGCTTACTTAAGCGAAGCAATGGTAAACTGGTGCGCAGCATTGGGCACTGTACTTTCTAATGATGAAGTAAAAGACGGAGTAAGTGAACGCGGAGGTTATCCGGTTGAACGCAAAAAGATGTGGCAATGGAGTATGCGCATCAGCGCGTATGCCGAACGCCTGCTCACAGGATTAGACACCATCGACTGGCCCGAGCCTGTAAAAGAAATGCAGCGCAACTGGATTGGAAAAAGTGTAGGATGTGAGTTGAGTTTTAGTCTCATCCCTAACCCTTCTCCGGTGGAGAAGGGAACGGATACGACTAAAGTTAGAGGCTATGCAACCGCTGATCCAAAATACTGGCATATATTAAAACAGTTTGGCCGTGATAACAGAAAGAATCCAACCGAGGAAGAAGATATTATCTGGCAAGAGGTTCGCAATAACAAACTTGGACATAAAGTAAGAAGGCAGCATGCTATTGGTTTGTTCATTGCCGACTTTGTATGCCTGGATCGCAGATTGGTTATTGAAATTGATGGAGACTATCATCTTAGCAATAAAGAATACGATGACGCACGAACAGCATTCTTAAAAGAAGAAGGCTTTGATGTCATCCGTTTCACAAATAATGAAGTCAAAACCAATCTTCAAAGCGTCTTAACAAAAATCAAATCAACTTTAGATAGCGCGCCATCTATTAAAAACCCTCACACTTCCCTCTCCCCTGGAGAGGGCCAGGGTGAGGCCAAACACACCGAAAAGGCGATAACCGTCTTCACCACGCGCATCGATACTATCTACGGAGTGACCTTCATGGTCATTGCACCGGAACATGAATTGGTAGACAAGATAACGACAGCTCCACAACGCGAAGAGGTTTCTAAATACGTAGAGATCGTAAAGAACCGTAGCGAACGTGAGCGCATGAGTGAGGTAAAACGTATCAGTGGTGTCTTTACCGGTGCATACGTAATCAATCCATTCAACAATGCAAAGATACCCGTATGGATTGCCGATTACGTATTGGCAGGCTATGGCACTGGTGCGGTAATGGCTGTGCCAAGTAGCGACACTCGCGATTATGCTTTCGCAAAACATTTCAATCTTCCTGTCATCAACGTATTGGAAGGACCGACTTGCGATATTACCAAAGATAACTTCGAGCCCAAGTCAGGTAAGATGATCAACTCTGATTTTCTCAATGGATTGGATTGGAAAGTAGCCATTGAAAAAGCATTAGAGAAAGTAGAAGATTTAGAAATAGGTACGCGCAAGGTAAACTACCGAATGCGCGATGCCATCTTTGGAAGACAACGCTACTGGGGTGAACCCTTCCCGGTATATTTCGAAAACGGAATACCTAAGTTAGTAGACATCGAAGATCTGCCTGTAACCTTGCCTGAGATCGATGCTTACAAACCAACGGAAACAGGCGAACCTCCATTGGGCCGTGCGAAGAACTGGAATTATAAAGGTAATTCTTACGAATTAACCACCATGCCAGGCTGGGCAGGATCAAGCTGGTATTGGTTCCGCTACATGACTACTAAAGAAGAGAGAGCGCAGGAAGTATTTGCAACACCAGCTGCGTTGAAGTATTGGAAAGATGTGGACTTGTACATGGGCGGATCAGAACATGCTACTGGTCACTTGTTATACTCACGCTTTTGGTGCAAGGCTTTGAAAGACTTAGGCTTTGTAGAATTGGAAGAACCATTTAAGAAATTGATCAATCAGGGGCATATACAAGGAGTATCCCAGAAAATTTATTTTACAGGTAAATCAGATGGAGATAAAATCGAAGCCATAATGAGTTCAAATACTTATTTCATTCCAAATAGATGGAGAGAGCTATTGCCAGGAAGTATCTTATCTCTCAAAGAGCCAATAGTAGCATTTTACAGCAGAGAGATTGTCGATGAATATCGAAAAAAGAATTCAGGTTCTGATTTTACATCTATTGGAGAACTTCATGCTGACATCTCTAAAGTTAAAAACGAAAGCCTTAACATTGAGTCGTTCTTGGATTCGAAACCGGATTTTAAAGGATCCATTTTCTTTTGCACCAATGGTTATTATTTAGATGGAGTATTCCAAAAATTCGATGATTCACTTAGCGATGAATTTACTTTTTCTACTAAGTCAGAAGTAGAAAAGATGTCGAAGTCCAAGTACAACGTGGTGAACCCGGATGATATTATCGAAGGCTACGGAGCAGACACCCTCCGTATGTACGAGATGTTCCTCGGCCCATTGGAGCAATCCAAGCCGTGGAATACCAATGGCATTGATGGCGTATATAAATTCCTGCGCAGGTTCTGGAACCTGGTGCATGACAACACCGGCAAGTTCAAAGTAAGCGATGCTGAACCCACGCGTGAGGAATTGAAAGTACTTCACAAAACATTGAAGAAGATCGAGCAGGACGTGGAGAACTTCTCTTTCAACACCTCGGTGAGTGAGTTCATGATCTGCGCAAACGAGTTATCTTCCATGAAGTGTAACAAGCGCACCATCATCGAACCACTGGTAATTGCCCTCTCTCCTTTCGCCCCGCATATCTGCGAAGAGTTGTGGTCATTACTCGGGCATACCGATACGGTATTGAATGCTTCCTTTCCTGCTTACGATGAGCAGTACTTAAAAGAAAGCTCGTTCAACTACCCCATCTCCATTAATGGTAAGATGAGAGCCGAAATGAACTTCCCGCTCGATATGCCCAGGGAAGACATTGAAAAAGCAGTACTTGCTTCGGAGGTTGTGCAAAAGTGGACCGAAGGCAAACCACCCAGGAAGATGATTGTAGTGCCCGGAAAAATTGTGAATGTGGTCTTGTAATGTGATCTGAACTAATAGCTAAAGGGTATTCATTGATTTGAATACCCTTTTCTTTTTTCATAGGGAGTTACTTATACGTTAATTGATACGCTTTCACTTTCCTGCCATTCACTCCCATCAAAAGCAAAGCTCCTTCTTTTCTGTTGACTGTAATCATATCTCTTACATCACCATCGATATTCAATCCGCTTTTACCTTGAGGCACATACGTGAAATTACCTTTGCCATCATTTAGCAACAGTAATCCTTTATTAGCATCGGTCCTCCCCAACCGGGTTCGCACCTTGCTTTCATTTCCGCCCATGATCACATCCTGATCATTATCCCGATCGACATCCATAACAGTCATGGCATAGATAGGTGAGAATTGTACCTGAATGGGAAGCGGATGCTGTACAAACCGGTTGCCTTTATTTTCGAGATAGACCGTTTTCAAATGATCGGCCTGCAGATGTTCCGCATCCGTCAATTCTTCTTTGGTGAAGATGGATTCCATTGTAGCATTGGAGTAAGAGATGTAGTCCGGGAAACGCGGACGCAGAAAACTTACCTGGCCCAATGCTTCGTCTCTGCTGGCATAGGGGAAAGAGTTGCTGCCATTATAGTAACAAAGGAAAGGGTCCATCTGTCCGTCTTTATTAAAGTCCTTAAAGACCAGGGTTGCCGCATGAAGCGTATCTACTTTAAACTGGTTGTTCATCCCGTAGTTTCCGATCATCAGGTCGAGATCGCCATCCCCGTCAAAATCTTCCGCCAGCAAACTATTCCACCATCCATGCATTGGTTTCGGAATCCAGGCTTCCGTTTCGTCTGTAAACGAATTATTCTTACTGATGAATACCTTAGGTGTCATCCACTCTCCTGCGAGAACAAGGTCCATCTTCTGATCTTTATTGAGATCGATCGACAGTGCATCGGTGATCATTCCAATATTCTGTAACGAAGGCGCAACTGCATCAATGCTATTCTTAAAATTTCCCTGACCATCATTGATCAAAAGCATATTTGCCGGAGATACAGGATAACTTCCCGGCACCAGCCGGCTTCCCACAAACAAATCCAAATCGGTATCTCCGTCTGCATCCAGTGCAACCACACACGATCCGGCCAGGGTTTCAACAGGCAATGCACGTGACGATTTTGTGAAAGTGCCTTTACCATCGTTCATATAAATACGGTCCTGCAAAAGAACATCGTTGGCATTGAACGGATATCCGCCACTTACTACATACAAATCAGGATCACCATCCTTATCCGCATCAAAGAATAGAGCATCCTCATCCTGGTATTCCTTGTCACTTTCAAATGCCGCATTCTTCCTTGGCTTAAACGATCCATCCTTTTGTTGAATGAACAATGCTCCTGCCTGATGCTTCGGCCCGCACACATAAATATCTTCCAGCTTATCCTGGTTGACATCACCACGAATCAATTTAGGACCGGAGTACGAATACATTTTGGGCAGCAGGAGTTGTCGTTTGAAGTCAATCGTATCCACCGGAACATGCAGCCAATCCAGCGCTGCGACTGATTCAAAATAAGGATTCACTGAATCCGGATACAAATACGTTTCTTTTGCTTCTTCATGTCGTGGTGTCCATCCGTTTTTAACAGCAACATTTAAAATCAACTGCGTTTTATTATCGGGCCATATAATCCGGACAGAATCTATGATTTCCTTTCCATTGCTACTTACTGTTAGCGGCACATACATAGCAGATTGAAATCCTCTCACCGGAGAAAACTCCTGGTACTGAACCTGACCTGCCACGTAAGCAATTACTTTGGTGCCGATAATCATACGCTTCGGATTCTCTTTCAGCAGATCGACTTTCAGAAAGGTGGTTTTGTTCCTCTCGACACTGTTATTCTTATACAGGATTGCATTCTCATTCATGGTATTGATCAGCAAATCCAGATCACCATCATTATCAAGATCGGCATAGGCCGCACCATTGGATTTGAAAGACCGTGTGACGCCCCACTCTTCCGATTTCTTTGAAAATGTTAAATCGCCATTGTTCTTATAGAGAAAATTACCCGTTTCAATGGAAGGCATGCTATCCAGGATCACCTGCATGTCCGGACGCATACCTGTCTGGCGTGCCTTCATCTGTTCATCTACGGTAAATTTCAGGAACTGCATATTGGTGTAATCTTTCTCATAACCATTGCTGATGAAAAGATCTTTCCATCCATCACCGTCAAAGTCGGCAAACAAGGGCGCCCAGCTCCAATCGGTGTTGGAGATACCGGCATACTGACCGATCTCCGAAAAAGTACCATTGCCATTATTCAGCTGCAGCATATTACGCATGCTCTGATGATGAAAGCCGGCAGCAATCAGCATGTTGTATTTATCATAGTTATCGTCACCGGAAGAAAGCTTGATCCGTTCGTTGGTCTCGGGTAACATGTCTAAAGTGAAAATATCCGGCAGCGCATCGTTATTAACATCGGCTATCTCAGACCCCATTGAAAAAAGTGACACATGACCGGTAGATTCCTTAATTACATTTTCAAATGATCCATTCCTGTTATTGATATAGAGATAATCTTCTTCATTAAAGTCATTGGAAATATAAAGATCCGGCCATCCATCATTATTAAGGTCAGATATGGCTATTCCTAAACCAAAACTTAACACATTATTTATCAATCCGGCTTTCGGGGATACATCAACAAACTTGCCTGCATTATTTTGATAAAGCTTGCTGCCGAAACGGGTATCTTTTTTCTGTTTGAGGTTAGCCAGTAACTTGCTGAACCCACCAAACTGCGGCAGGGAATGATTCAGAATAAATAAATCTTCGTCACCATCCTTATCGTAATCGAAAAAGGCCGCCTGCGTAGAGTAGGAAGTGTCGCCTATTCCATATTCATCTGCTTTCTCTGTGAAGGTGGTATTTCCATTGTTGATAAATAATAAATTCTTACGAAGTGTCGAGTCACTCATGGCCGAGCGACATACATAAATATCCAGCCAGCCATCTTTATTAATATCGGTCATGGTCACACCTGTCTTCCATCCTGTCTCTGCAGCTACACCTGCACTTTGCGTAATGTCTTCAAATTTGAAATTACCTTTGTTCAGATAGAGCTTGTTGGCTACCTGGTTGCCGGAGAAGTAAACGTCAGCCAACCCATCATTATTAATATCACCTATAGCAACTCCTCCTCCGTTAAAGAAGTAAGGATAATTTAACACATTATTATCTCCGCTTTGAACCACTTTATTCAGGAAGGTGATGCCTGTTTCCTCTGGTGACTGCTCTTCGAATAGCGTGGATTGTTTTTCCTTGTGTGAGCAAGCTGCTAAAAGCAAAACGATGCTGAATAAAAAGATAATATGACGATGCATGAGCTGACTATCGTTGAAGTAATTTTTCTGATCTTAAACCTACAACGAAACCAATTCACAATCAGGAATTGGCAAATCTTATTTACCTGTTTTAAAAGTGGAAAGGGTCAGATTTGCATCTGACCCTTAACCTACCTAATCTAACACTAACCCAATTAGTTTTTATCCCACCATAGTGGTGTCTGCGTATTGTCAGGGCCTTTGAGAAGAGGGATAGCTGCCTCTACTGCCGCCTTGTTGGTTTGCTGTTCGGAAAGAAGGAATGGCATTCTTCGTAACCATTGCGTACTTGTATTTGTAATCAATGGATTGTCTGAATTAACGACAGGATACAATTTTAATTTATGACTTCTGCGGTAATCGGCCCATGCCTCCACACCTTCCGGGAACATAGCGATCCATTTCTGAGTTGCTATCTGCTCTTCCTGAATCGTCTGCGTAGCACCAAAGGCAACAGGAATATTCGTCATGGGAGGTGAGTTCAGAAAATCGTTGGGAGCAACAGGTACGTTTGTGCTCGCTGCATAAGCACCTGCATCTGCGGCAATACCCCACTGAAGGAAAGAGTTTTTGATACCCGCTTCGTACAAATTCTTCGCAGTTCCGCCCATTGCCCATCCCTTCAAAGCACCTTCAGCACGAAGAAAATAGGACTCAGCAGTACACATTACATTTTGTGAAGTGGCAAGGTAATCAGATGTACCACCAATGTCAGAAGGACTCCAGCGTGGTCCATGGTGCGAGTTATAATCTGTCGAGTTCAACCCTCCTTCATCGGTGAGCTGTGCTGATGTAAGTCCGTTTCTTAATCCTTCGTAATCTCCTGTTTTTACAGAGGGAAGGAAATACTCTGGCATTCTTGGATCATCGTAGCCTTTCAAAACCGATTCCATCGAAGCGCTCATACGAAATTCATTCCATTCCATAATAGCAAGACCGTTGCCATCACTTCCTTTCTGACTCCTTTGAACCAATGCATCATCGGCTGGGCTTGTGGCCATTACTCCACCTGCTACAGCCGCTTCCGCTTCTGTTTTTGCACGGGCCGGATCTACGTTGGATATGCGAAGAGCAAGTCGCAAACGAAGCGAATTGGCAAACCGGATCCATTTATTTACATCACCTCCATAAACAATGTCATAGACTGGATTGGTAAAAGCCGTTTGATCTGTCTTTGTCTTTAATACGTTTACTGCATTGGTCAATCGCAGGAAGAAGTCCTCATAAATTTTGTCCTGCGAATCATAGGGAACCGAAGTGTCTTTTATTCCAATCTTGAAATAAGGAATAGGTCCCCAGTAATCCGTAACCCGGTGAAAGGTGTACACCCACCAGATACTGGCCACTTGCCACTCCACGGAATTCTCATCGGTGGATGCAAAAATGCTTTGTAGCTGAGGAGCTACATCTGTGTACATCGGATTAAACTGAGCACCTACCCAGTTTTGATTGATCACTAACCGATCTGAACCAAAATAGGTGGCTTCGCAGGCAAAGTATTGTGCGTACTGATCCGCAAAAAGGTTTTGCGCAACCTGATAATTCCACTGACTATTAGGAGCTGCTGATAGCGCTTTCGTAAAAAGGAAAGGTAACTCAGCCGTACTTACCTTGGCAATTGCATTGTGATTGGTGTTGAGAGATTCAAATTCGTTGGTACATGACATCACCAGTACAAGGCCGGCCAGCATCACTGCAGTGACCAGCTTCAAAGGAGTTTTTATATTTTTTCTCATATCGTTCATGTTAATCTTTGTTATCAGAAGGTAAGTTTTACATTAAAGCCCAAGCTCCTGGTAGAGGGTAGCGTAGCATATTGAACTCCCTGATAGTTGCCGTTACCCAGCGCCATGTCCGGATCGATCTGCAATTTGCGTTTGCCTATTCCGGGAATATCCAATAGCGATGATCCACGGTATAGCCAGAAAAGGTTTCTTGCTATAAAGGAGATACGTGCTGACTTGATAAAAAATACGGAAGGAACGGGAATACTATATCCAACCGATAATTCTCTTACACGGAAATTGGTAGCATTATAAGCGAAGAACTCACCTACTCCATACCGCTGGCCGGAAGTAGAATTAGATCCGGCAGACCAGAACTGCTGAGGTGTAATTGTTTTCTCTACAACAGTCCCTGATTCATTAACACCCCCCAACGTCCAAGAATTATCATCCCTGTGCTTTTCTGTTACTTTTGAAATTCCGCTGAAGGCAAGGTTCATTTCGGTACCATCGAGGATTACACCGCCAACACGACCATCGATCAGCACGCGTGCGCTGAAACGACCGAAGGTGAAGGAGTTGGTTAACCCAAGCAATGCTTTCGGATTGAAATTTCCGAGGTAAGTCTGATCATCGGTTCCAACAGGAAGTCCATTTGCATCAACAATGTGGCGACCCTCGCTATCCTGTTTCCATTTCTTACTGATCAGATCACCATATCTTCCGCCCACCTGAACAACGGGAGTAGCTGTACGACCGTTTCCTGCATTACCACCGAGATAAAAGATCGGACTATTCGGAGCCAGACTTACAATTTTGTTTCTGTTCATTCCGAAATTCAAACCCACATCCCAGGTAAATTTTTCAGATTTGATCGGTGTACCATTGAGTACTATTTCAAGACCATGATTATCTATCTGACCTGCATTGATATATTGATCGATATATCCAATAGCAATAGGAACGCTTACCTTAAGAAGCTGGTGGGTCGTTTTGCTTTCGTAGTAGGTAGCCGTAATTCCTACGCGGTCTCCGAGAAACTTAGCATCAACACCGAACTCCAGACTTTTAACGATCTCAGGACTCAAAGCGGGAATAGCTTCCGTAGTTGATCTTGCCAGATTTCCATTACCTGCACCCTGACTAAAGTTCCAAACAGGAGTTCTTAACTGAGGTAGCCCGCCATTACCTACTTCCGCATAGTTGATATTAGCTTTCAGGAAAGAAATGGCATTGGGAAGGGTAACCAGGTCGGAAATGACACCCGATAAACCAACAGAGGGATACTTAAGGTAGTAGGGAGACGGAAGACGAGAATCCCACTCCGTACGAAGACTTCCTTCTAAAAAAATTCCTTCCTTAAAAGCAAGACTAAACTGGCCGAAAATAGACTGAGTACGCTGCCCGGTTGAAGCGGAGGTCAAAGTAGGATTGGCAGCAAAGTTTGTGCTAAATACGTTCGGAATCTGTAAACCCTGAGTAGTACCATTATCAAAGTCAATTCGGGTATCTTGCCATATTCCACCAACATGATAACTTAATTTAAAATCATTCGATAATTTATTCTCTCCTTCCAGAATCAGATCATACCATTGTTGCGTAGCAGTAGTAGTGGACTTACCAAAATATCCACCGTTACCAGAGTTCGTCCAAAGAATAGTCCCGTCCTGATAGCGTACATCACCCAGATCGGTGGTCTTATCAAGATTAGCACGGCCCGTTACATTCAACCAGCTGGTGAATTTATATTTAGCAGAAATAAATCCCATGATGCGATCACGGTGTTCGTTAATACTGGTATTGTTTACCATCCAATAAGGGTTCTGATAAATTGAACTTAGTGTTGAAGGCCATGCCGTTGGCTGCTGCACACCAAGGCTATTGGGCGCCTGGTAATTTTTCGCATCCGCATTTGACATGCTGCGTGGCATTTGATACACATCAATAACAGGAGCATTCTCTTCACCCGTACGTGGCCTGTTCTCAATTACCTGATTGATATACGTCACCTTAGCATCTGTTGAAAGCTTTTCGCTGATCTGATTGGAAATACGCAGGTTGATGGTATGGCGTGTCAGATCATTATGAGGAATGATCCCCTGAGTCTTGTTATTAGTATAAGATAGATACGTCTGCATTTTGGCAGAACCACCTGATACACCGACTGAATTGTTCAGTGTTACACCGGTTCTGAAAAAGTCGCGAATATTATTTTTCTGTGGTGAATAGGAACGTGTATCACCCATTACTGTAGTGAAAGATTGACCGTCCATTTTAGCTCCCCAGCTCGCACCTGTTGCCGTGTTAATTTGACCGCCAGAGCCCTGTCCATATTGATTTTGAACATCGGGTAATTGAAATGGAGTATCAGTCTGGATTCCAGAGTTGATGGTAACACTTACATTTTCTTTAGTACCCTTCTTGGTAGTGATCACGATAACACCATTCCCTGCCTGGCTTCCATATAATGCAGCAGCAGATGCTCCGCGAAGAATAGTCATTGATTCGATGTCATCCGGATTAATGCTGGAAGCACCATCGGAACTCTGCACGGATCCAAAATCATTGGTGGCGTTGGTACTATTACTACTTGGTGGGCCACTGTTATTATTAATCGGCACGCCATCTACTACAATCAGTGCATTGTTAGAACCTTGTATGGATCTATTACCACGTAAAACGATCCGTGCACCACTGCCGGGACCACCCGATCCCTGATTGATCTGTGCATTTACTACTTTACCCTGCAATGAGTTGAGCACGTTGTTCGCATCTCTCACTTCGGTCAGCGAAGAAGTTTTCACGCTCTGCGTAGCATATACCAGCGTTTTGGCAGACCTTTCAATACCTAAAGCCGTTACCACCACTTCATTAAGTTGCGTAATGTCTTCCTCCAGGGAAATATCAAGCAGTGTTTTACCACCAATAGCGACTTCCTGTGTAGTAAACCCGATAAATGATACAACCAGCACATTGCTGCCGGCATCGGGCACGTTCAGGGAATACTTGCCTTCCGCATCGGAAGAGGTACCGGTGGAAGTCCCCTTCACAAGAATGGAAACTCCCGGAATCGGAGCTCCGTCTGCAGCGCTGATCACCTTGCCGGAGACCACCGTTTGTGCATAAGCCGCAGCCCCTGTCAGCCACAATAGCATGACCAGTTTTAGTAAGCGTTTTTTCATTGGATTTAGGTTTGGTTTTAAAATTTTATTCCGCCAGAAACCGCAAAAGCAAAATATTACTTACGCGAAATCCTGATCCAAAGTAGAATATGTCCTAAATAAATACAAGAAAATTTCATTACTGTGTGCGCACACATTTACTTTGTGTGCGGAAACAATGGTAAGTTTCGTTTCCGGTAACGATTTCTACAAGGTTGTTTATTTTTAACTTTTTTTTGATGAAAGCACAAAATGTTCGCATAAAAGACATCGCCCGGCTGGCCGGGGTATCTATCGGTACGGTGGATCGTGTACTACATAACCGCGGAAATGTATCGCCTGAAGCGCTGCAAAAAGTGAATGACGTACTCGAGCAGATCGACTATAAACCCAATCTCATCGCCCGCACACTCGGATCGAACAAGAGCTTCCGCATTGCCGTGCTGCTACCCGATCCTCAGCTGGACCCCTACTGGTCGCAGGCTCATGCGGGAATCCTGCAGTCACAAGCGGAATGGGCACAATACAGCATACAAGTAGTGGTTCACTTCTTCGACTTACTCGACAAAAGCTCTTTTCAAAAAATCGCGCTGGATGTCAATCAATCCAAACCGGATGCGATACTACTCGCTCCTATTTTCTATCATGAGTCACTTCCCGTATTCGAGCTGTTTCATGAATCCGAAATTCCATTCATCCTTTTCAATACCAATATCAAGGAAGCAAAACCGTTAAGCTTTATTGGACAGGACTTATACCAAAGCGGAAAAGTGGGAGCCGAATTAATTTATTTCGGACAACACGAGCCCGGCACTTTTGCTGTCCTGCATGTAGATGAAGACATCCGTGAATCCATTCACTTACTGGAGAAAGAAAGAGGCTTTCGGGAATATTTCGATACGAAGAAAGTGAATGTAAACATCATTGACTTCATTCTAAATCCAAACGATCCTTTATTCAATACCCAACTGGAACAATTGCTCAATGAACCTTCGTTGCGGGGTATCTTTGTCAGTACTTCAAAAGGAACTGCTGTAGCGGCTTCCTTTCTGGAGAAGCATGGAAAAAATAATATACGGTTAGTAGGCTATGACATGCTGGAAGAAAATCTGCAATTCCTGGAAAGCGGCATCATTGATTTCCTGATCAATCAAAATCCAAAAAGGCAGGCGGCATTGGGTGTCGATCATCTGGCCAACTACCTGATGTTTAAAAAATCAGCTCCGGCCACCGATCTGTTTCCGCTGGAGGTCATCACGCAGCAGAATGTCGCTTCGTACCTGAGTTCTGGCATTCATTAATAGATTACTTCTTACGTACCAGTACCAGTTCCAGTTCTTTATAGGAGCTTTTATTTATGATTTCTTTTCCGGCCATTAATGCTGTCTCACGATCATAAAACTCTCCTGCAGTAATTACACCTGTCTCCTCCTGATGTATTCCGTAAAACTGAATGACCGGATCGGTAATTTCTTTGCCGGCAGAGATGATCCGCAGACGGTAAACCCAATCGGTTCGGGCATTCTCTTTTATGTTCACGTTATGCTTGCCTAAAAGACCGCGTGCATCTTTAGCAAATTGTGCTTGCAACTCGCGTGCCTTACGTTCTGCTACTTTTAGCGTATCGTTTTCAAAATCAAGCAAAGGCAAAATGTGATACTTCCCTTTTCCATCTCTGTAAACCCATTCCAATTCGTACGATGCATTTTTAATAGCCGTCTTACTTACCGCATCCTTGCCGGTCACTTTTTCCAGATCCACTAACACAGCCGCTCCGCCATATTGATAACGGTTCAGCATATTGGAAACAAAATTGCCAAGCGAATAAACAACTAACTGATCCTTTTCTTTTCTCCATTCCATGGGCTGCAATACATGCGGATGCGAACCAATGACCAGCTTGGCTCCCTGCCGGAAACAAAACTCCGCCAGTTCCGTCTGTGCTTTATTATGCAGGTTCTGATTTTCAATTCCCCAATGAAGAAATACAATGATCGCATCTGTATTCTGATACTTTGCTTTGATGAAGTCCTTCTTCATCTGTACAGTATCGATCAAATTAACCACCACAGGTTTGGGTATAGGAATACCATTCGTTCCGTAGGTATAGTTTAAGAGCGAAAGCCGGAAGCCCTTCTTTTCAATCAGCAAAGGATACGTTTGTGATCGTACCACCGTATCTCTGAATGTGCCGGTATGAACCAGCTGCATCGAATCCAGAATCTTAATGGTACGCTCCACTCCTTTCCTTCCCCGATCGACAGAATGATTGTTTGAATTCACCAGCACATCAAAACCGGCATACTTTACAGCGGTTGCCAGGGCATCGGGTGAACTGAATTGAGGATACCCTTTGTAAGGTGGGCCGGCCAGATTCAGCTCCAGGTTACCAATGGCAAGATCGGCCGATTCCAGCAGTGGTTTTATGTCGCTAAAGCAGGAGGTATAATCGTATGTCTTTGTAACCGGATTATAGCCCTCCGCGATCTGCGCATCGTGCTGCATGATGTCTCCTGCAAAAATCAAGGACAGCTTTGTTGTATCCTGCCCTTTTATACTTCCTGCTATTGCCATCAGCAGTAAAAAAACAATTCGCTCTATTCTATAAATCGTCATTCGTAATTGGTCAATTGAATTTATTCACTCACTTTTAAAATTTTTCCCTCCACCACTACATATACCTGGTCTTCTTTCTTCACTTTAATCGATGCCAATCCGGTAAAGGCCCCAAACGCTGGCATCAATCCCAGCTTCGCTCCGAAATAAAAGCAAGGTAACGTAACCGATTGCCTTCCTTTTCCATACAAGCGTACTCCCGGATGAATATGACCTGCCAGGTTGAACATCCCTTCCTCTACTTCTTTTGCCGGCTCATGAGTAAGCAAGACCGAGCCAACCATCAACTGATCTACCACTTTCAGCCGGTGACGATGATATTGATGATCACTCATAATATCATGATTGCCCTGCACCAGCTCAAACGATACGGATTTGAAATGGCGGATTACCTGCCCGATTACCTCCCACTCGTCATTGTAATGGCTATGAAAAAGATCGCCTAAAAAAATAACACGTTCGGGCTTAGTAACGGTGAATAAGTCTATCAGCGTCTCCGTATTTTTATCATTCGCTTTCAGCGGAACCGGGATCCCTGATCTTCTGAAATGATTGATTTTCCCAACGTGAAGATCGGAAAGCAGCAGGATTTTCTCATCGATAAAGTGAATCGCTTTCTGCGGCAGCAGGGTTACCCTATGTCCCTTCAGATTTATTTCCATTTTTGCAAAAATACGAATATCGCCCGCCTCAATAACTCCGCTGATTACCATCGCATTACACGCCAATTCACATTTTTAAACCGTTAACCACTGCGATTTGAAGGTTAAAAATGTTAACATTGGCATAACAATGGGCCCCTTAAGCCGCTTTACCTTTGGAAGCCAAAATGGTTAAAAACCCGCTAATCACCCAGAATTCCTAATCCTGAAATCTATTCTACAATGTTTGATTTAGAGCTTTCGTACTCGGTTCTTTTAATTGTTTGTCTTATCTGTGCCTGCGCCTTTGAATTTGTAAACGGTTTCCATGATACAGCCAATGCAGTAGCCACGGTGATCTATACCAATTCGCTAAAACCAACCGTGGCCGTTGTCTGGTCGGGGTTTTTCAACTTCCTTGGAGTATTATTCGGTGGAGTCGGGGTAGCCATGGGTATCGTCAATCTGCTACCAGTGGAATCGCTGGTGGACCAAAATATTGCACATAGTTTGTCGATGATCCTCGCTCTTTTGCTGAGCGCTATTTTCTGGAACTTATTAACCTGGTATTTAGGCATTCCGTGTTCCAGCTCTCATACGTTAATTGGCTCTATCCTCGGTGTCGGGCTTGCCTATTCTTTATTACCTGACTCAACAGGAGCAGCTGTTAACTGGAGCAAAGCCAAAGACATTGGCTATTCCTTATTGCTCTCTCCGCTGTTTGGTTTTTCGGTCGTCATCATACTGATGTTCCTCATCCGAACCATCACTAAAAAGACTCCTTACGGTGATTCACTCTTCAAAGAGCCAAAGAAAAATACACCGCCTCCCCTGTGGATCCGGGGCACGTTGGTGGTGACCTGTACACTGGTGAGCTTCTTTCATGGCTCCAACGATGGACAAAAAGGTGTAGGCCTTGTGATGCTGGTGCTTATTGGAATTGTTCCCGGCTATTTTGCTCTTAATAGCAACGTCTCTCCGCATACACTTTACGATCCGTTAATCAAGATAGAGCAAATTGTTAACTCGATTGATCCCAATCCGCTGTCGGAACCCGATCGTAATAAGTTAACAGAAGCCAAGCAGATGACGGCACAGATCCAGACCGCTATTCTGAACAAGCCCACAGTCACCTCCATTAGCAAGGAAGATCGTTTCACCATACGCAGAGACATTATGCTGATGGACCGTCACCTCAGCGAATTAAAAGATAAAAAAGAAGTGCGGCTAAGTGAAAACGATAAAGCCCGTTTGAAAGACGAATTCAAGTCACTGCGGGAAATTACTGACTACTCACCCCGCTGGGTCATTTTTATGATTTCCATTTCATTAGGATTGGGTACAATGATCGGATGGAAGCGTATTGTAAAGACACTGGGTGAAAAAATCGGCAAGGAACATCTTAACTATGCGCAGGGTGCTTCCGCAGAAATTGTGGCTGCCATTACCATCGGATTATCAACACGCTTTGGCTTACCGGTAAGCACCACGCACGTTCTTTCTTCCGGTATTGCAGGGTCGATGGTGGCGAGCAAGGGTATTAAAAACCTTCAGCCGGATACAGTAAGAAATATTCTGATCGCCTGGCTGCTTACATTGCCTGTAGTGATGATCATGTCAGGAGCTTTATTCCTGCTGTTCAGAAATATTTTTTAATGATCCATGTGCTGGTAAATAAATCGGTACAGTGCGATATGGATTGTTCAGCCGTCTATACTTAAAAAGCTTCTGCCAGGTTAAAGTAAATTCCGTTGCTGTGCTTTCCCCAACCGAAATCCAGCCGCAGGTTGAGTTTCTCTTTTTTATCCACAGAATAGCGAAGCCCCAATCCATACGATTCCTTTAAAGCGGAAAAAGACATCTGCGATAAAGTGTGGCTTACTCTGCCTACACCGGCAAAACCGACTACACCTATCCGCCAGATAATGGGAGCACGGAATTCAGTTTGCGCGGCAAGTAAATTCTTATCGGCATAGCGGCCTTCATAATATCCTCTTAGCATAGAGCTGCTGCCGATATTAAACAGGCTGCGCACCGGCACATCGCCATGCGCAAAATTCCCTACAACCTGAAACGCCAGCACATACTTCTCTCCTACCGGAATGTACTTTCTTGCATCCAGGCTTTGGCTTAAGAAAGTAAACTGGCTGCCCAGCACTGGTGTAAACTGATTGATATAATAGGAGAAGTAATAGCCTGAAGAGGAATTGAATGTATTGTTACGACCGTCATAAAGAAAGATCAGCCCAAGGCCTGAGACAATACTTCCATTTCTTCCTGCCACATTCTCCTGATCAAAAATGCTTTCGCCTGCCGGCTTGCCATTGCCGTAATCAAAAAAGAATACGTTTTGAAATTCGTAAGCTACTCCTAAAAACAAATTGTTCCGCAACTTGCGCAGGAGTTGAGGAAAGAGAAAGTACTGGCCTATTGTATATTTTTCACGATTGGCCGCTTCTGAAGTATTACCCAGTCCCCAAAACCGATCCGGAAAATGACTGACCGAAGCCTGTGTTCGCAGCAGATACCTTTCATTGGGAAAGAAGATGGTGCTCTCTACGCCAAACACCAATTGTTTACGCAGGCTTATCAAGCCCAAAGCCTGAATGAACGAAGTACGCACCGTGGAATCGTGCCCCATGCGAAAATAATAATTACCCGCCCCGCCAAACGCAAATGAAAGCTCCGGTGAATGAATGATGGCCGGGAAAGCAAAGAGCGTTCTCTTGTTTCCCGATTTGTTAATGGAATCCTGTTTAATGGGAATTTGTGCTTCCGCATGAAGAGCAACCAGCAACACTGCTATCCACAACAGTGTTTGACAAGGATAACCAACTGTTACTTTATTCACCAGGATAGAAATAGAAGTCAGACAAAGTAATGCAAGATTAATGAATTCATCCTGAGAATGAACATCCTGTTATATATCTTGATGCGGAATCCAAGGCATCCTGTTATCCCGAATCTAAAATCCGGCATCCTGATCCTGTTCTTTCACTCTTCATAATCCATCATCATTCGTTTTACACGATCTTCCAGTTTTTCTGAAGTAAGTTTATCCCTGCTCAGCCGGTCGACCATGATTGGAAAAGCAAAGGGAGTGGGCCGGTCAGGTTTTGTCAGGATAATCTTCTGATGGTTAATACGATGTAATGCCTTCTTCATGCGCGCTTCTTCCAGCTGAAATTCCATTACTTCTTCGTATGCCTGCAGCAGCAAAAGATTGTGCGACTCATAATCATGAAAAACCCCGAAGAAAAGCTGCGAAGAAGACTGCACATGCTTGTCTCTCACGCGGTGGCCGGGATATCCTTTAAACACCAATCCGGAGATCGATGCAATGTCGCGAAATTTTCTGCGCGCCATTTCCGTGGAGTTGATGCTGGCCTGAATATCTTTCATCAGATCATCGGAACCCAGTACATTGGTTTCGATCGCTTCTTCAATAGGTATTTCCTGGTCGGACAACAATTCAAAACCATAATCGTTCATCGCAATGGAAAAAGTAATGGGCCTGATCTTCGAGATCCGATGTGCTACTAAAGCAGCTATTCCTTCATGCACTTGCCGGCCTTCAAACGGATACATGAGCACATGATAACCTTCTCTTGTTTCCAGGTATTCGATAAGAAACTCATCGCGCTTGGGCAAATGCGACCTTAACCTTTGCAAATCCATCAGGGGACGAAGGAAAATCATCTCTTCATCTTTTTCTTTATGGTTAGCCGACTCATCTATTTTCAAACGAACCATCTCACTGAGCTGTGAAGACAACGGCATACGTCCCCCCTGCCAGGAAGGTACGCGCGCTGATTTGCGCTTTGATTTCCGCACATGCACTTCCATGTCTTTAATGCGCACCAGCTCCAGGTTCAGGCCGGCAAACCGGAATACATCACCGGGATTAAGCTGGGCAATAAAGTATTCTTCAATTGTGCCCAGGAATTTTCCCGACACGTACTTCACCAAAAGAGAAACATCGCTTACAATGGTGCCAATGGAAAGACGATGACGTAACGCCAACCTTCGATCATCTACTTTGTAAACACCTGCCTCATAAATTACTTTGCGGTATTCATCATACGCAGTAAGCGCGCTTCCTCCGGTGGTCACGAAATTTAATATAAAATGCCATTCCTCCTCAGTAACGGAAGCGTAACTAAAGGTGCCACGTATCTCTTCATAAATTTCTTCCTGCTTAAATCCTCCGCCCACTGCTAACGTAATGAGGTATTGAACCAGTACATCAAAAGACCGGATGTAAGGAATACGTTCCTCCACCACACCCTTATTAATTGCTTCGCGCAGGGCGGCCGCTTCTGTCAGTTCGAGGGAGTGAGTTGGCAACAGATAAATACGGCTCACTGCTCCCGGCTGATGACCACTTCGTCCAGCACGCTGAAGAAACCGCGCAACACCTTTGGGGCTTCCAATCTGAATGATCGTTTCGACAGGACGAAAGTCTACACCCAGGTCGAGACTGGACGTGCACACAACTGCTTTGAGCCTGCCTTCGTGCAATTGATCTTCCACCCAGCTTCTCAGCTCCTGCCCGATAGAACCGTGATGCATAGCAATCAACCCGCTAAGTTCGGGAGCATAGTCCAGCATTTTCTGATACCATATTTCGGCAAAGGATCGCGTATTGGTAAATATTAGTGTGCTTGTGCTTCTGTTTACAATAGGGATCACTTTATCCAGCAACTGAATTCCCAAATGCCCGGCCCAAGGCATTCGCTCCAGCTCATCTGGAAAAATAGAAATGATCTCTACTTCTTTTTTAATATCCGCACGAATGACTTTATACGGTTGAGTAGTGTAGTAGTCTCCCAGCAATACCTGCAGCGCTTGATCCATGTTACCGATCGTTGCCGAGATGCCCCATATCTTCAGACGTGGTGCTACGGCTTTCAACCGCGACAAGGCTAACTCCACCTGCACACCGCGCTTCGATCCCATCAGTTCGTGCCATTCGTCCGATACAATTACTTTCAGGTCCTTAAAGTAATCTTCATAGTGCCGATGCGTTAACAACAAGTGCAGACTTTCAGGAGTGGTGATTAGCAACTCGGGAGGTTTCTCCTTTTGTTTTATTTTCTGCGAAGCACTGGTATCGCCCGAACGTATGCCTACGCGCCAGCTTAAATCCAACCCTTCAATTGCTCTTTTGGCAGACAGCTCGATTTCTTTCGCTAAGGCTTTGATCGGTGTGATCCATATTGCCTGCAGGCCGGAGTTCTTTTTTGATTTATGATTGGTCGGATGATCTTTGATGAATTCCAGCAGTATCGGTATAATAAGAGAATAGGTTTTACCACTGCCCGTGGGCGCGTTCACCAATCCGTGTTTTCCCTCCAGGTACGCTTTCCATGTATCAGTCTGAAAAGGGAACGGAGTCCAGTCGTTCTGGCCAAACCAGTTGATCCCCCTATCCAGATTGAATTTATCCATGATGCCCGGTCAAGTTTACTGCAAAGACGTGAAGTAGTAACTAAAAACCCAGCGGAATTCGACATACCGGTAACTAATAAAAGTATTTTTAAACTTTTTAAAACTTCGGCTATTTGTAGCAAAAGGCTTGTCCATGGGTAAATATTCCATTAAAGAATCAGAACAGTTATCTGGTATAAAAACCCATACCTGTCTCACATTATTTAATAAAACAAGAAACACTCCTTCCGATCGTATGCTTAACAGCCACATACGTATCCCTAACCACCACAAAATAGCTATCTTGTGCCATTCATTTGTGAAACATCAACTGAATATGATCTGAGATGGAAAATGTGATACTGGTAGACGAAGCGGACAATGAAACAGGCACCATGGAAAAAATGGAAGCCCACCAAAAGGGAGTTCTCCACCGTGCCTTCTCTATTTTATTATTCAATTCCAAAGGTAAGGCGTTGCTTCAGAAGCGATCTGTTAAAAAATATCACAGTGGCGGCCTATGGACCAATACCTGTTGCAGCCATCCCCTACCCGGTGAAAGTATTCGCCATGCTGCAAAAAGAAAATTATGGCAGGAAATGGGCATTGATCTGCAACCTGAATATGCCTTTAAGTTTATTTATAAAACTCCTCTGGATCATCAGCTCATAGAACATGAACTAGACCATGTGCTGATCGGACAATTTGATGGTGAACCGGATATTAATCCCGAAGAGGTAGATGACTGGAAGCTGGCTGATGTAGATGAACTTCGAAAGGAAATAAATAAAAATCCGGAAGCATACACGTTCTGGTTCCGCATCATCATTAATCATCCAGAGCTAAGTCATGTTATCTGACTTACGTTGCAACAAACATTGTAATTTAAAGATTACTGTTCCTTTTTGGTCAGGTCGATATTATAATTCACCTGAAACTGCATACCTACATTATTTTCCTGCTTTGTGCCGTTAGCTTTGATCAGCAACTGGTAGAAGAATCCGCCCTGTACACTGAACTGTTTGGTAATCTGGTAACCGGCTCCGGCAAAAACGCGGTTCTGATCCGGTTCGTTATAGGTAAGCGATTTACCCCAGCTTAAAAAAGCTTCATCATATAAACTGATATACACCGTTCTGGCTTCCATCTTTTCATGATTGAGAGGAATATTTGCCATCAGGCGATAACGTACCCTGTTCAGATGAAGATCATAGCCTTCATCAATGATCTCTCCGTTGTTATTCTGATGCACCTGGATGAAGCGCTGCTCCAGGCGTACCCGGTGACTGACATTTACTCTTCCTAAAGCATGCTTGTACATTACCTGCTCAAAAATACGATGCTCATTATTTACAAATGAAGCCGGCTGCTTGCCATACAGTGGATTCCAGCTGTATACGTAACCCAGTGGTAAAACTGAAAAATGTTTGTTCAGGGTAACATCTACACCCGTGCGGAATTGAAATTGCATCGGCTTAAAATTCTGCGCATAGCGAAACTGTCCCTCCGCCAGGATGCTCACCCTCTTGTGTATTTTGATATTGGAGCCAAGTGCAAACCACTCTACCGATTGAGTGACGGTCTCTCTTCCGGATTCCTGTGCAATGGAAGGCAGGATGAGAAAATGGGCCAGGATAAAGGCCAGAACAAATGATCGTACCATTAATTTTCAGAGGTTTTTTTGCTGCTCGGAACAAAAATAAACCTGCTAATATTATCTGAATTTTAAGGTTTTAACATTCACTTAACATTAAAGTAACAAATGCATTAAAAAGGCCATTTACAGCTTGATAAACCGGTTTTACTCTGATTCAATATTTTTTGAATACAGGTTAAATTAAACAAAATCCAGCGACTGCTTCCGTGCCTTAGCCAATCAAATTTACCAGTCAATTTCATCCAGCCCTTTGCTTTTCAAATATGCATTTGCTTTGCTGAAATGCTTATTACCGAAGAAACCCCTGTCGGCAGAAAAGGGAGAAGGGTGCGGAGACATCAGCACATGATGCTTGTGACGATCGATGACCTCTCCTTTTTTCTGCGCATAGGCGCCCCATAACATAAACACGACATGCTTCTTCTCATCCGAAATGTGCCGGATCACAGCATCGGTAAACGCTTCCCATCCTTTGTTTTGATG
>Ga0307515_10006214_pt1 | contig 23991 bp, 21 predicted proteins | sample 17_EM_MG_FD_194513 | JGI IMG/M metagenome (GOLD analysis project Ga0307515, IMG submission 194513) | Populus trichocarpa ectomycorrhiza microbial communities from riparian zone in the Pacific Northwest, United States - 17_EM | ecosystem: Host-associated > Plants > Roots > Unclassified | place... | reverse complement strand
GCCGATGGCCGCAGCGGCGGCGCCGCGGCCGCGAAGCTGCGCGCGACTGCCTCGGCGTGGCCGAGCAGCTCGCCGCAGCTCGCGCAGGTCGCGGCGTGGTCGCGCGCCCGCGCCGCGGTGTCCGCGGCGAGCTCTCCGGCGATCAACCGATCGATCAGCAGCTCCGAGACGCAGTCTTGCCTCATGCCAATTTCTCCTCGAGCCGGCGCTGCAGGCGTGCCGCGAGGGCGCCGACGTGGCGGCGCGAGCATCCGCGCAGCGCGGCGATCTCGCCGTGGGTGAGCTCGTCACAGTGCAGGTAGATCGCGAGCGCGGCGTCGTCGGGCGACAGCATCGCGAGCAGCTCGACGGCGAGCGCGCGGCCCTCCCCGCGCGCGGGGATGAGCTCGGGCCCCGGGCGGTAGCCCGCCAGCAACCGGAGGCGCGTCCGGCGGTTGCGTATCCAGTTGAGGCAGGCGTGGGTCGTCATGCTGTAGAGATAGGTCGCGATCGAGCTCCTGCCATCGAACTGCTCGCCCCGGCGCTGGAGCTCGACGAACACGTCCTGCATGACGTCGCGCGCGTCGTCCTCGTTCTGGAGCAGGCGCAGCGCGCGCCGGTACACCGCGTGCCCGTGCGTGCGATACAGCGCGTCGATCTCGCCGCGCGACAGCATCACCGCACCCTCAGCACGATGCGGAGCGCGGCCGTGTCTCCGATCGGATCGAGCCGGTAGGCTCGCCGCACCGCGCACGCGTCGTGATCTCCGGTGTTCGCGACGCAGCGCGCGATCAGCTCGCGCTGGCCGGCGCCGGGCTGTGCGGTCGCCATGAAGCGCCGCAGGTGGTACCCGGCGGTGACATCGCCGCCGAGGTAGTCGGACGCCGCCCCGCCGACGACGTCGCCGTCGGCGTAGACGATCACGTGCACCGGATCCAGGCCGAGATCGACATCGGCGGTCGTGATCGGCACCTGGGTCACGACGTGGAGGTAGGCCTCGCCGAGCCGCGGACCACCGTCGTCGAACGCGAACCATGCTCCGGCCGGCGGCTTGGCAGGGATCTGCGCCGTGAACGAGCCGAGCGCGTCGAGCGTGAACGGGATCTCGGCGGCCTCGACGCCCGGCCCGGCGGCGGTCCCCGGGTCTTGCCACAACAGGGCGAGCGCGGGGTCGGCGTCGTGCGGACGCATCGCCTCGGCCAGCGTGCCCTCCAGCGTGAACAGCGACCGCCCGGTGTACGTGTCGTCGACGAGCGGATCGCACGCGCTCGTGACCACGGCGAGCAGGGCGGCGCGCTTCATGAGCTGGTTAGGACCGCGGACCGGCGTTTCGGGCACGCCTTTCGATGTATTTCACGGAGCGCGACGACAGGCTGGAAATCGTCGGCATTCGTTCCGGACCGCACGGGTCGGGGTCCCAAACCGTCGCATGATGAACAAGGAGCTTGCGATGCAACCTCGATGGTACGGGATCCTCCTCGCCGGGTGGCTGGCCGGCTGCACCTCGTCGGCGGTCCCCGACGAGCCTCCGCCGATCCCCGATCACTTCAACGACAACCTGGATGTGCTCACGCGTGGTCAAGGCCATCCCTGCGGCGCGGACTTCGACCTGGGGGACGGTCAGATCGTCGTGCACTACCGCTACACCTACGATGCGCTCGGCCGGCTCCAGCGCGACATCGGGACCGATCCGGACGGAGCGCTCTACGAACAGATCGACTACACGTGGGACAATGCCGGCCACCTGACGAGCCAGCGCGACGCCGCGCCGGGGACGGGCTCGCTCGTGATCGATACCTGGCTGTACGACACGCTGGGCCGGCTCATGCAGACCCGGAGCACGACGGCCGACACCGATGCCACGGACGACCACCAGGTCGCGAACACCCGGACGACGAGCGACTACACGGACCACGATGCGCTCGGCCACGCGGCCCACGCCAGCCAGCTCCAGGAGAACCTGGATGCCGGAACGTCGCAGAAGCTGAACAGCAGCTACGGTTACGACGACCTCGGGCGATTGACCAGCGTCGAGCTCCGGCTGGCCTCGGGCGACCTGCTCCAGAGCGAGCGGCGCGTGTTCGACGACGTGGCGCGCACGATCACGTGGCAGCTCGACTCGCCGCACGGGCTGACCGACACGAACCCGGCGAGCTACCGCGCCGTCGAGCAGTACGACAGCGATGGCCGCTGGCTGGCGACCCACCAGGAGAACCGCGGTAGCGACGGGGTGGTCACCATCACCCAGGACACGGTGGTGACGTGGGACCACGATCGCGAGCTCCGCGAGCTGATCTCGTTCGCGCCGCCGGACCACGCCTGGACGCTGCACCTCTCGAAGACCTACCGGTACCAGTGCGACAGCGCGAAGGCCGCGATCGCTCCGCTGGGCATCAGCCCGCTCGGCGCGCTTCCCCGCGCCGCGTTCCACCGCCACCCGTGACCGGCCGCCCGGCGCCGTCGGTCGGGCCGGAGCGGCGACCACGCGCTGTGGAGCTATCGGCTCGCCATGCCGAACTGCTGCAGAAAGAAGCTCCACACGTCGGCGGTCGACGCCAGACTCTGATCGCGCGTCGAGCCAACGCCGTGGCCGGCGTCGCCGTCGACGCGAATCGCGATCGGGCGCGTGCTCGTCGTCGCCGTGCGTAGACGGGCCGCCATCTTGCCGGTCATCCACGGCGCCACGCGGTGATCGTTCAAGCCGATCGTGAAGATCACGGCGGGATAAGGCGTTCCGAGCTTCACGTTGGCATACGGGTCGAACGCGCGGATCGACTTGTAGTCGGCCTCGATCCGCGGATCGCCGAGCTCGCCGATCTGGTTCGCGCCGTTCTCTGCTACGAGCAATCGGAGCGGATTGAGGGCACCGACCGCGATGTGCACCGCCGCGAACAGATCCGGGCGCTCGATGAGCGTACGTCCCATCAGGATGCCGCCCATACTTCCCCCTGCGATCCCGAGCCGCGCGGGGGTCGTGTAGTGCTGCGCGACCAGGTATTCGCCGCACGCGATCACGTCGCGAATGCCGTTGAGCTTCTTGGTCTTCGCGCCGTCGTCTCGCCACTTGCGACCCTTCTCGCCTCCGCCGCGCACGTGGCACGTCGCCAGCACGCCGCCGCGCTCGAGCCACGCCAGGCGCGTCGCCGAGAACGCCGCGTGCCGGCTGTTGCCGTAGCCGCCGTAGCCATCGATGATCGTCGGGTGCGAGCCGTCGAGCGCGACGTCCTTGAAGTGGAGGATCGACAGCGGCACCATCGCACCCTCGGTGCTCGGTACCTCGACCTCGGTTGCTACGACGCGCTCGTCGATGATCTTGCTGTGGGACGCAAGGCCGATCGGCGACGACCGCCTGGTCGCCGGATCGTACGCGTGGTACGTGGACGGGCGCAGCCAGGTGTCGAAGCTGAACGTCACGCCGTCGCGACGGAGATCGCCGACCAGCCCGCGGATCCAGCCGTCGCCGGGCAACGCGACCGGGACGGGCTTGCCCGCCCACGCCCAGCGCGACAGCCTCGCGAGGCCGCCGGCGTTGTGGAGCACATACAGGCCGTCGCGCGCTGCCGACACGGTCGCGAGGTCGGCCGTCGGGTCTTCCGCGATCTCGATGCGCGCATTGGCCAGGTCGGGCGCCGCCAGCGGCACCGAGATCAGCTTGTGGTTCGGCGCTCCCTTGAATGTGACCACGTACAGTCGATCGCCGCGCGTCATCACGTTCGTGACACCGTCCGCATCGGTCGCCACGAGCTTCCACGGGGTCTTGCCGTGACCGGACAGATCCAGCTCGGAGCGCTTCGCGACCGCAACCCGATGATTGACGCCGGCGCCGCCGGCGATCGCGATCATCCAGGGCGACGTCGGATCGATCTGCACGGTCGGAAATCCCTCGGGAGGTATCGGGAACGTCGAGTCGGCCTGGCGCCCGATCACAGTGACGTCCTTGGCCGCCGGCGTGCCGAGCACGTGGTAGCGCGCGATCATGTTCTGCAGCGGATCACCACCGGCCGCCGGCGGGGTCATCTGCGTGTAGAAGAACGCCTTGCCGTCGGGTGACCAGTTCGGGGCGAACTCGCCCCAGATCGAATCGATCACGTCTCCGGTCTCCTTGCCCGTGGCGACGTCCATCACGTGGATCTGGCCGACCTCACCGCCGCCGGTCGCGATCACGTAGCCGACGTACTTGCCATCCGGCGACAGCTCGTACGCATCGAGCGACGCGTGACGGTCACCGCCGACAAGCTCCGGATCGATCAGGATCCGCTCGGTCCCGCGATCGCGGGTCGCAAGCTTCGCGAGCTTCGCGTTCTCGGGGATCGTCGTGTAGATCGTGCGGCCGTTCTTGATCTGGACGCCTCCCACCCCGGACGTACCGAGTCCGAGCTCGCGGACACGCGCGAGCAGCGCATCGCGGCCGGCGATCTTCGCGAGCTCGCCGCGAGTCCACTCACCCTGCGCCTTCAGCCACGTCTTGTACTCCGCGTTGTCGATGCCCTCCATCCAGCGATACGGATCGGGCACGTCGATGCCGAACTGGTGATCCACCACGTCGACGGTACGCGCGACCGATGGGCCTGCGGCGGGTGGCGGCGGCGGCGGAGGTGCCGTGTTGGGTGCGGGCTGAGCGACGATCGGCGGGGTCGGCGCCGCGGACGATGGCGGCGGCGACGAACCGCACGCAGCGAGCACGGCGAGCACGGGTGTGAACAGGCGCATCGCGGCGGAGCATACGGCGGCGATCTGCGACACAGCAAGGTCGGGGTGTGGGCGCGGCTACGCGCGGCAGCGAGCGAGCGCCGCATGAAGCCCCGACGGAAAACACCGGCAATCGGGGTCAGTCGGCTTGATATCCGGCGCGCGCGACGGGCGGGGACGGCCGAGGTGGGGCAAGTCTCAGCAGCAATCCCTCCATGCGGAGGATGTCATACGCGTCACCTGGAAGCCGATGAACGCCGGCCGCGATGATGCCTCCCCGGTCATCGAGCGCCGCGACGGTCGGAATGTCCCCCGCGATCTCGCCGCGCAACACGCCGCGATGCCCGAAATCGCTGTCGAGCTTGCCCGAGGCGGTGAACCTGACCGCGATGCTGTGCGCTTCGTGTCCGCCCCCGACGGTGCCGAGCGCGATGATCGACCCTTCGATCCATGGAACGAGATGTAGATACGCGTGATCCTGTCTGACCTGTCGCTCGGTCATCCCGTCCCGGCCAAACCCGCGGTCGCGCTGCCCGCTGGGATCGAGGCGGATCACGACCCCATCGCCGTCCTGCTCCGCGGACATCAGGATCCTCCCTCGGCCATCGAGCTGCAACGCGCCCGGCGAGCGGACCGAGTCGATCCTCGTCACACCACCGGCGCCGAACTCCGGAGCCAGGGCGCCGGTCGGACGCATGCGTGCGACGAACACGGCGTTCGGTCCACCCCCCATGATGCTGCCACCCAGCACCACCGAGCCGTCGCGGTCGAGAACCGCCAGCGGGACTCCCCCACTGTCGACGAGCTTGAGCAACACGGCTCCGCCCTGACCAAACGTGGCGTCCAGTCTGCCGTCGTGATCCACGCGCGCCACGAACGTCTGCCAGTCGGCCCGGGTCGCGTGTAGCCCCACGATCAGGATCTTGCCGTCGGGCAGCGAGAACACGCGGCTGGCGCTCTCCGAAGCGCCGAGGTCGAACGTCATCATCCCGCCGACCCCGAACGCCCCGTCGAGTCGGCCATCCGGCAGGACGCGCGCCACGAGCACGTCGTTGCCATGACCTTGGGGGCTATTGACGGTTCCGGCGATCAGGATGCGGCCATTCCCGTCCCGTGCCAGAGAGCCCCTCTCGGCCTGCTGGGTGCCGATCCGCAGCGTGCCGCCAGCGCCAAACGTGAGAGCGAGCGTCCCTCGATCATCGAAGCACGACAGCGCGATCGAGCTCGCGTCGGGGAACTTCGACACGCCGACGGCGAACACCACATGCCCGACGGGCAGCAGATCATCGAACTCGTGGTTGCCGGGGCTCGGGGCGAACACCACGCGGCCGTCGCGACCGAACCTTGGATCCAGCTCGAGCCTGGTGGAGGTCGCAGCGGCAACGACGTTCTGGAGGGACGCGGGGCGCGGCTCGCTCGAGCAGGCCGAGACCCACCAGGTGGAGATGGCCAGCATCCGCATCGCGCACTGCACCCGCGCAGCGTACTCGAACGACGATCCCATGGCGCAGGATCCCGCTCGTCTCCGATCGCGTTCGCTACACGTACAACGGACCTGGGGCCGGCGGTGTGATTCAATCAGCGCCATGCGATCGACGGCCACAGGACGACGCCGCCGCGGGTGTCGCCGCGGTGCGAGCACCTCGCGGCCGCGCGTGTCGCGACCATGAGGCTCGAGGTCCACGCCAGGGCGACCGGATCGCGGGCGCGGGTCGCGACGCTTTCCACGTCGCACGACCGCGTCGAGACACCGGTCTTCATGCCGGTCGGGACGCGCGCCACGGTTCGCACCCAGACGCTCGCGCAGCTCGAACAGCTCGGAGCGCCGATCCTGCTCGCGAACACGTACCACCTGCTGGTTCGCCCGGGCCTCGACGTGTTCGAGCGGTTCGGTGGCTTGCATCGCTGGATGGGCTGGACGCACTCGATCCTGACCGATTCGGGCGGGTTTCAGGTGTTCTCGCTGCCGTGCACGATCAGCGAGGCGGGCGCCGAGCTGCACGGCCTCGACGGCCGCAGCCTGCTGCTGTCGCCCGAGCAATCGATCGCGACCCAGCGTGCGATCGGCTCCGATATCATGATGGTGCTCGATCACTGCATCGCATCGACGAGCTCGCGCGAGGAGACCGAAGCTGCGATGCACCGGACCCATCGCTGGGCGGACCGCTCGCTCGCCGCGCATCGCGCTGCGCCTCCCGCGCCCAACCTCGACGCTCCACCCGCGGCGCTGTTCGCGATCGTGCAGGGCGCCTGCTTTCCAGACCTGCGACGAACGAGCGCCGACGTCCTGACGAACACCGATGACTTCGGTGGCTATGCGATCGGAGGCCTCGCGGTCGGCGATACACGCTCGCAGCGCGAGGACATCACCGAGCTCGTCACCGAGCTGTTGCCGGCGGACCGGCCGCGCTATCTGATGGGCGTCGGCACGCCGCTCGATCTGCTCGAGGGCGTGCATCGCGGTGTCGACATGTTCGATTGCATCCTGCCGACCGCGCTGGCGCAGCAGGGCATCGCGTTCACGTCGCACGGTCGGCTCGATCTCGAACGCGGTGTCTACAAGCTCGCGGATCAGCCGCTCGATCGAGCCTGCGCCTGCGATGCCTGCACGCGGCACTCGCGCTCGTACCTGCACCACCTGATGAAGTGTCAGGAGCCGCTCGGGTGGCAGCTGCTCGCCCAGCACAACCTCGTGTTCTACGTGCGCCTGATGGCCGCGATGCGCGCGCACATCCGCGCCGACACGTTCGCGGCGTTCTACCGCGAACAGCGCGAGCTGCTCGCGTGCGCCGATCCAGAGCATCCGCCGGGGCCGCGGCCGCGCGTCAAGCGGCGCAAGCCGCAGGTCCAGCGATGAGCCTCGTCACCCCGGGTCCGCCGGTCCTTCGTCGACGAGGCGCCGGGCGACGCTCGGGTTGATGCAGCGGATCTGCCCCGGCGAGAGCTCGATCGCCCCGCGGCCCGCGAGCTGCTTCAGCACGCGGTTGAGGTGTCGCCCGGAGGTGCCGAGGTACTCCGCGAGATCTTGCTTGGGGAGCCGGATCCGCGGGTCCCCGTGATCACGCATGCGCGCGAGACAGATGCGAAGCACGTTGTCGGCCACCGGGTAGGAGATCCGATCCGAGGAGCGCGCGACGTCGCGGTGGTAGCGGCGCGCCATGGTCGTGGCCAGCGCGATGGCGAGCCGGGGCTCCTTCGCCAGCAGCGCGTCCACGGCGCCCAGCGACAGGAACCAGGCCTGGGTGGGCCGCGCTGCCTCGACCGTGCAACCGAGCGGCTCTCCGGCGAAGTACTCGATCTCGCCGAGGACCTCGCCGGGCCCGACGAACGCGTGCAGGATCTCGCGGCCGTTGGCCGAGCTCGTGTACACCCGACCCAGCCCGCTGCACAGCAGGACCAGGCCCGGCGGCGGATCGCCCTGGCGAAGCAGGCACTCGCCGGTCTTGAGGGTCCTGGTGGTCAGCCGGGTCCTGGCGCGACGAGCGGCGGCCACGAGCTCATCGAAGCAACCGGTCGCGCTCTGCGTATGCGTGTGCTTGCGGGACATATGTCCTGGCTCGATGCGAGACCCGGCCGGAGTATAGGCGCACGAAGGGAGCGAGCCATGATTCTGTCTCTGATGCTGACCGTCGCGGTCGGCTGCCTGGTCACGATCCACATCGCGATGAACGCACGGATCGGCACGATCACCGGGAACGGTAACCTCGCCAACAGCGTGTTCTGGCTGGTGGGGTTCGCGGCGTCACTCGCGATCAGCCGGGGCTACGAGCCGGGCTTTGTCATGCGGATCGGCGGCGGCCGGAGCTGGCTGCTCCTGGCCGGGGCGATCGGCGCGATCATCGCCGCCTTCAACAACGCGATGATCCCCAGGATCGGCATCGCGAACCTGACGTTCTGTCTGTTCCTGGGCCAGGTCGTCGCGTCCACCCTGCTCGCCGCCACCGGGATCCTGTCCGACGGCCGCGACCCCATCACGCCGATCCGCACGACCGGGATCCTGCTGGTGATCGCGGGCACGTCGCTGTTCGCCTATGGCGACCGGATCGTCCGGGGGTGACTCACCCCGCGGCGCTACGGGAGCGGGTCGCGCCAGCTGTGCAGCACACGCAGGTAGTTGGCACGCTCGAGCGCGCTGGCATCCGGGCAGCGCGCGAGGTTCATGCAACCGCGCATCTCGGTGAGCGACGCATAGCCGAGCTCGTCGAGCGTGCGCGCGACGCCGTCGTGGACGGTGCGCAGGTGACCTGGCCCGTGGACCAGCAGCGCCGAGACCAGCTGGACCGCATGCGCGCCGGCCATCACCGCCTTGACGACGTCGAGCGGGCCGTGGACGCCGCCGGTGGCCGCGAGGTCGAGCCGCGGTCGCTGGCCCGACAGGATCGCGAGCCAGCGCAGGCGCAGCGGCAGCTCCGCCGGATCCGAGGCGCGGTGGACCGGCCGGACCTCGAGCTCGACGACGTCGATGTCGGGCTGGTAGAACCGGTTGAACAGCACGAGGCCGTCGGCGCCGGCTGCCTCGAGCGCGGCCGCGAAGTGCGCGAGCGCCGAGAAGAACGGCGACAGCTTGACGGCGACCGGGATCGCGACCGCGCGCTTGACCGTGCGCACGATGTCGAGCGTGCGCCGCTCGACGCCGGCGCCGTCCTCGCCCGGATCGCTCGCGATGTAGTAGATGTTGAGCTCGAGCGCACTCGCGCCGGCGTCCTGGATCAGCTTCGCGTAGTCGAGCCAGCCCGCCGGCGTGACGCCGTTGAGCGATCCGATCACCGGGATCGCGACCGCCGCGCGGATCCGGCGGACCTGCTCGAGGTACTCGTCGGGCGCGAGCGCAAACTCGGCGGGCCGCGGCAGGAACGAGCTCGCCTCCGAGAACGCATCGACGTGCGCGGCCAGGTCCGCGGCGGTCCGGTTGCGTTCGCGCGTGATCTGTTCCTCGAACACCGAGTGCATGACGATCGCGGCGGCGCCCGCGTCTTCGAGCCGGCGCACCATGTCGAGGTCGTCGCACAGCGGCGAGGCACCGACGACGAGTGGATTTGCCAGGCGTAGTCCGAGATAGCTCGTGGACAGGTCCATGGATCGCCTCACGGTTTGCTGGAGGCCGGGCCGGGCGATACGGGTGCGTCCGCGACACCGCCGTGATCGAACGGCTCGGCCATGTGCTGGTACAGCGCGCGGCGCTCGGCGATCCCGCGCTGTGCGCGCGTCATCAACAGCTCGAACCGCGCCGGATCCTGCTGCTCGACCATCCGGAACCGGGTCTCGTTGCGCGTGAAGTCGGTGAGCTTGCCCTTCGGCGCGTTGGAGTCGAGGATCAGCGGGCTCTCGCGAGCCCCGGTGCGGCGCGGATCGTGACGATACAGCGGCCAGTAGCCGGTCTCGACCGCGAGCTTCTGCTGCGCGCCGCCGCGCGACAGATCGTAGCCATGCGCGATGCAGGGCGAGTACGCGATCAGCAGCGACGGACCGGGCCAGGCGTCGGCCTCGGCGATCGCCTTGACGGTCTGCGCGTCCTTGGCGCCGTACGCGATCTGGGCGATGTAGACGTTGCCGTAGCTCATCGCGAGCAGGCCGAGATCTTTCTTCGGGACCGACTTGCCGGCCGCGGCGAACTTGGCCGCGGCACCGAGCGGCGTCGCCTTCGACTGCTGGCCGCCGGTGTTCGAATAGACCTCGGTGTCGAGCACGAGGATGTTGACGTCGCGGCCCTGGGCGAGCACGTGGTCGAGCCCGCCGAACCCGATGTCGTACGCCCAGCCGTCGCCGCCGACGATCCACACGCTCTTGCGCACGAAGTAGTCGGCGATCGCCTCGAGCTGGCGCGCCGCGGGCGACGCGATCGCGGCGAGCCGCTGGCGCAGCACCTCGACCCGCGCGCGCTGCTCGGCGATCGCGAGCTCGCCGTGGTGGCTGGCGTCGACGAGGCCCGTGACCAGCTCGTCGCCGAGCGCGCCGGCGAGCCCGCGCAGCAGATCGCCGGCGGCCCGCGCGTGCTGGTCGACCGCGAGTCGCATGCCGAACCCGAACTCGGCGTTGTCCTCGAACAGCGAGTTCGCCCAAGCCGGCCCGCGGCCGTCGCGATTCGTGGTGTACGGCGTGGTCGGCAGGTTGCCGCCATAGATCGACGAGCATCCGGTGGCGTTCGCGATCAGCGCGCGATCGCCGAACAGCTGGGTCAACAGCTTCACGTACGGCGTCTCGCCGCAGCCGGCGCACGCGCCGGAGAACTCGAACAGCGGCTCGAGGAACTGCGTGTCCTTGACGTCGATCGCGACGCGCGTGCGGTCGATCTCGGGCAGCGAGAGGAAGAACTCGAAGTTCGCGCGCTCGGGCTCGCGCAGCGGCGCCTGCGCCACCATCTCGAGCGCCTTGTGGCGCGGGTTGGTCCGATCCTTGGCCGGGCAGACCTCGACGCATGCGCCGCACCCGGTGCAATCCTCGGGGGCGACCTGGACGGTGTAGAGCTGCTCGCTGCCGTGCGTCCGGAGCGGGGTCGACTTGAAGCTCGGCGGCGCGGTCGCGAGCGCGGCCGGTGCCGGTGGATACGCCTTGACGCGGATCGCGGCGTGCGGACAGACCAGCGCGCACTTGTTGCACTGGATGCAGATCTGGGTGTCCCACGCCGGGATCTCGTGTGCCAGGTTGCGCTTCTCCCAGCGCGCCGTACCGGTGGGCCACGTGCCATCCGGCGGGAACGCGCTGACCGGGAGCGCGTCGCCCTTGCCGGCCAGGATCGCGGCGGTGACTCGCTGCACGAACTCGGGCGCCCCGGCGGCGACGCTCGGCGACAGGGCGCGCGTCGCGGACACGTGATCGGCGATGGCGATCTCGTGCAGGTTTGCGAGCGTGTCATCGACCATCGCCAGGTTGCTGGCGACGATCTGGGCGCCCTTCTTGCGGTAGGTCTTCTCGATCTCGTGCTTGATGTGGGCGATCGCCTGATCGCGCGGGAACACCTCCGCCAGCGCAAAGAAGCAGGTCTGCATCACCATGTTGATCCGGCCGCCCATCCCCGCGCGGTTCGCGACCTCGAGCGCGTCGATCGCGAACACCCGCAACCGGCGATCGATGATGGTTTGCTGCAGCTCGCGCGGAAGCCGCGACCACACCTGGTCCGCCGGGAACGGCGCGTTGAGCAGCAGCGTCGCGCCCGGTACGGCGAGCTCGAGCACGTCGTAGCGGTCGACGAAGTTCCACTGGTGAACCGCGACGAAGCCGGCCCGGCGGATCAGGTAGCTCGACCGGATCGGCTGGGCGCCGAACCGCAGGTGCGAGACCGTGACCGCGCCGGACTTCTTCGAGTCGTAGACGAAGTAGCCCTGCGCGTACAGCGCGGTCTGTTCGCCGATGATCTTGATCGCGGTCTTGTTGGCGCCGACCGTGCCATCGGCTCCCAGGCCATAGAACACGGCGCGCACCCGATCGGCCGGCTCGAGATCGAACTCGCCGTCGACCGGCAGCGACAGCCGGGTGACGTCGTCGGTGATGCCGACGGTGAACCGCGGCCGCGGCCGCGCGAGCGCGAGCTCGCCGAAGATCGCCGCCACCATCGCCGGGGTGAACTCCTTCGACGACAGGCCGTAGCGCCCACCGATCACGCGCGGTCGTGGCTCGGCGTCGTACAGCGCGGCGACGATGTCGAGGTACAGCGGATCGCCGATCGCGCCGGGCTCCTTGGTGCGATCGAGCACCGCGATCGCCCGCGCGGTGGCCGGCAGCGCGGCGCGGAAGTCGGCGACCGCGAACGGCCGGAACAGCCGCACCTTGACGAGCCCGACCTTCTCGCCGCGGGCGACCAGCCAGTCGACCAGCTCGTGGGCGGCCTCCGCGCCCGAGCCCATCATCACGATCACGCGCTCGGCCTCGGGATGACCGACGTAGTCGAACAGCCGGTAGCGCCGGCCGGTGAGCGCCGCAAACCGGTCGAGCTCCTCGCGCACGATGTCGGGGCACGCGGCGTGGAACGGGTTCGCCGCCTCGCGCGCCTGGAAGAAGGTATCGGGGTTCTGCGCGGCCCCGCGCAGCGAGGGGTGGTCGGGGGTCAGCGCGCGCGCGCGATGCGCTGCGATGGCGCCGTCATCGAGCATCCGGTGCAGTACGTCGTCACCGATGGTGGCGATCTTCGCGATCTCGTGCGAGGTGCGAAACCCATCGAAGAAGTTGATGAATGGAACGCGCGCGCGCAGCGTCGCGGCGTGGGCAACGCACGCGAAGTCCTGGGCCTCCTGGACCGTGCCGCCGCACAGCATCGCAAAGCCGGTCGACCGGCACGCCATCACGTCGGAGTGATCGCCGAAGATCGACAGCGCGTGGGTCGCGATCGTCCGCGCCGCGACGTGCATCACGAACGGGGTGAGCTCGCCGGCGATCTTGAACATGTTCGGGATCATCAGCAGCAGGCCCTGCGACGCGGTGAACGTGGTCGCGAGCGCGCCGGCCTGCAGCGCGCCGTGCACCGCGCCGGCGGCGCCGCCCTCGGACTGCATCTCCGCCACCTGCGGGACGGTACCCCACAGGTTCGGCGTGCCGGCCGCCGCCCATTCGTCCGCCTGCTCGCCCATCGATGACGACGGCGTGATCGGATAGATCGCGATCACCTCGCTCGACCGGTAGGCGACCGAGGCGACCGCCAGGTTGGCATCGAGCGTTCGCATCTCACCCACCGGTTGCTGCTGCGTTGCGACATGCATGATCACAGCTAACCCCTCCACAATTCGTTCCAGCGGCTCGGCACCGCCGCATGCGAGATCGCCCGGACGCCGTGCATTCGGTGCACGACCGCAGGCCCGGCGCGCACGAACTGCGCACTCCGGACACGATCCCGGACCGTCGCGGCGAGTTGAGGTAGGCTTGCGTCGTGCCGGCCATTGGCGATCGTGTGGTCATCGATCGGGACGCGTTCGCGGCGCTGCTCCAGGCGCTGGTCGACGACGGTCGCGAGTTGGTGGGCCCGACCGTCCGCGACGGCGCGATCGTGCTCGACACGCTGCGCGGGATCGACGATCTGCCGCGCGGCATCGGCGACGACCAGGCTCCGGGGCGCTATCGCCTGCGCGCGCGCGGAGACCAGGCGCTGTTCGGTTACGCGGCCTCGCCGCAGTCATGGAAGCGCGAGCTATTGCCGCCGCGCGTCCCGCTGCTGCAGATCCGGCGCCGCGCGCGCGACCTCGTGTTCGAGGCCGAGCCGTCTCGCGCGCGCCGGGTGGCGTTCATCGGAGCCCGGGCGTGCGAGATCGCCGCGATCGGCATCCAGGACCGCGTGCTCCGCGATGGCGCGCACTTCGATCCGGACTACCACGCGCGCCGAGATCAGGTGTTCATCCTCGCGGTCCATTGCGGGTCACCGGCGGGCACCTGCTTCTGCGTGTCGATGGACACCGGACCCAGGGCGCGCGGCGGCTTCGACCTGGCCGCGACCGAGCTCGTGGATCACAGTCATCGCTTCGTTGTCGAGGTCGGGACCGCCGCGGGCGCCGCGATCCTCGAGCGCGTCGTGTCGCGACCGCCGGATCCCGAGGACATCGCCGCGGCGTCGGCCGTGACCGATGCCGCCGCGACGCAGATGGGCCGGACGATGCAGACCCAGGGGCTGCGCGACGCGCTGATGGCCAACCTCGAGCACCCGCGCTGGCAAGACGTCGCCGATCGCTGCCTGGGATGCGCGAACTGCACGATGTCGTGCCCGACGTGCTTCTGCACCAGCGTCGAGGACACGACCGATCTGTCCGGCGACCACGCGACGCGTACCCGGCGGTGGGACTCGTGCTTCACCGCGGACTTCGCCTACGTCCACGGCGGCAGCGCCAGGCCGTCGCTGCGCGCGCGCTACCGCCAGTGGCTGACCCACAAGCTCGCGACCTGGCACGACCAGTTCGAGACCTCGGGCTGCGTCGGCTGTGGTCGTTGCATCACCTGGTGCCCGGTCGGCATCGATCTCACGGCGGAGGTCGCGGCGATCCGGACGCCGCCCGTCGCGCAGGCCACGGAGGTCCGTCATGGATGATCTCGAGCGCGTCCTCCGCGCTCACCCGTTCCTGGCCGAACTGGAGCCGGAGCACGTCAAGTTCCTCGTCGGCTGCACGAAGAACGTGCGGTTCCATGCCGGCGAGCATCTGATGCGCGAGGGCGACCGCGAGGACACGCTCTACTTGATCCGCCACGGCGTCGTCGCGATCGAGATGCCGCGCGCGGGCGGCGCGGCGGTGTGCATCGAGACGCTCGGTGACGGCGACGTGCTCGGCGTGTCGCTGCTGACGCCTGCGGCGGCGCACCTCGATTGTCGCGCGCGGGACTCGGTCGTCGCGCTCGCGATCGACAACGCGTGCCTGCTGGGCAAGATGACCGAGGATCCCCGCCTGGGCTTCGCGATCTCGATGCGGTTGCTCGAGCGGACCTACCAGCGGTTGTCGCGGGCGCGGCTGCAGCATCTCGACATCTACCGATGACCACGACCTCGTCATATCTGCCGGCAGCGATGGCGATCGCGCGGTCGGTCCGCGAGCTCGCCGACGTGTTCACCTGGACGTTCGAGGTCCCGAACGGCTTCGCGTTCAAGCCAGGTCAGTTCAACATGCTCTACGTCCACGGCGTCGGCGAGGTCCCGATCTCGATCAGCGGCGACCCGGCGACGCCCGAGCGCCTGATTCACACGATCCGCGCGGTCGGCACGGTCACCCGCATGATGGGCAAGCTCGGCGAGGGCGACGTCATGGGCGTGCGCGGGCCCTACGGCTCCGCGTGGCCGCTCGACCAGGCGAAGCGGCGCAACGTGATCGTGATCGCCGGCGGGCTCGGGCTCGCGCCGCTGCGCCCGGCGATCCTCGAGCTGCTCGCCAACCGCGCCGACTACGGGCAGGTCACGGTGCTCTACGGCGCGCGGACGCCGGACGACATCCTGTATCGCAAGGAGCTCGAGACCTGGCGCGGACGGTTCGACGTTCGCGTCGAGGCGATCGTCGACCGCGCCGGCCGCGACTGGTTCGGACCGGTCGGCGTGGTCACGCGGCTGCTCGACGGCGTGCCGGTCACGCCGGACGACGCCGCGTTCGTGTGCGGCCCGGAGATCATGATGCGGTTCGCGGTGCGCGAGCTCGAGAACCGCGGCGTGGCCCGCGATGCGACCTGGATCTCGATGGAGCGCAGCATGAAGTGCGGCATCGGGCTGTGCGGGCACTGCCAGCTGGCAGGTTCATTCATGTGCAAGGACGGGCCGGTGTATCGCTTCGACCGGATCGCACCCTACATGCAAGTACGGGAGCTGTGATGGCGCGCCCCAAGCTCGCGGTGTGGAAGTTCGCGTCGTGCGACGGCTGCCAGCTGAGCCTGCTCGACTGCGAGGACGAGCTGCTCGCGGTGGCCGATGCGATCGATATCGCCTACTTCCCGGAGGCGACGTCGCACGTCGATCCGGGGCCCTACGACCTGTCGCTCGTCGAGGGATCGATCACCACGCCGCACGACGCCGAGCGGATCCGCGAGGTTCGCGCGCGGTCGCGCGCGCTGATCACGATCGGCGCGTGCGCCACGTCGGGCGGGATCCAGGCGCTGCGCAACTTCCGCGACCACGCGCAGATGATGGCGGTGGTCTACGCCCACCCCGAGTACATCGACACGCTCGCGACCTCGACCGCGATCGCGAGCCACGTCAGCGTCGACTTCGAGCTCCGCGGCTGCCCGATCGACAAGCGCCAGCTGCTCGAGGTCGTCTCGGCGTTCCTGCACGGCCGCAGGCCCAACGTCCAGAGCCACTCGACGTGTATCGAGTGCAAGCTCAGGGGCACGGTGTGCGTGATGGTCGCCAAGGGGCAGCCGTGTCTGGGGCCGGTGACCCACGCCGGGTGCGGTGCGCTGTGCCCGAGCTACGCGCGCGGCTGCTACGGCTGCTTCGGCCCGAGCGATGCGCCGCAGACCCGTCCGCTCGCCGACCGCCTGGTCGTGCTGGGGGCGACGCGCGCCGAGGTCGTGCGGCTGTTCTCGACGTTCAACGCGGCGGCACCGGCGTTCCGCGACGAGGCCAACCGGGATGACTAGCCGGACCATCACGGTCGACGTGCTCGCCCGCGTCGAGGGCGAAGGCGCGCTGACGCTCGTGCTCGACGGCGACACCGTGGTGGAAGCCAAGCTCAAGCTGTTCGAGCCGCCGCGGTTGTTCGAGGCGATCATGCACGGCCGGGCATGCACCGAGGCGCCCGACATCGCGGCGCGGATCTGCGGCATCTGCCCGGTCGCATACCAGATGAGCGCGTGCCACGCGGTCGAGGACGCGCTCGGCGTGTCCGTCGGCGGCGGGCTGCGCGAGCTCCGGCGGCTGCTGTACTGCGGCGAGTGGATCGAGAGCCACGTGCTGCACATGGTGATGCTGCACGCGCCCGATTTCCTCGGGTTCCCCGATGCGATGGCGCTCGCCAAGCAACATCCCGAGCGCGTGCGCGGCGGCCTGCGGATCAAGAAGGCCGGCAACGCGATCGTCGCCGCGCTGGGCGGGCGCGAGATCCACCCGGTCAACGTCAAGGTCGGCGGCTTCTACCGGGTGCCCGGCCGCGCCGAGCTCGCCGCGCTGCTGCCGGAGCTCCGCGGCGCGCTGGACGAGGCCGACGACATGCTCGACTGGCTCGCGACCTTCGAGATCCCTGCGTTCGAGCGCGACTACGAGCTGGTGGCGCTGCGGCACCCGACCGAGTATCCGATGAACGAGGGGCGGCTGGTCTCGACCAGGGGGCTCGATATCGACGTCCACGAGTTCCGCGCGCACATCGAGGAGTACCAGGTTCCGCACTCGACGGCGCTCCAGGCGCGGATGGTGGGGCGCGGTTCGTACCAGTCCGGGCCGCTCGCGCGGTTCGCGCACAACGCCGATCGCCTGTCGCCGCGCGCCGCGGCCAGCGCGGCGCGGGTCGGGCTCGATCCGACGTGCCGCAACCCCTACCGGATGCTGCACGCGCGCGGCGTCGAGGTGATCCATGCGCTCGACGAGGCGATCCGGATCATCTCGGGCTACGCGCCGCCGGCCGAGGCCTCGGTGCCGCTCGTGATCCGGGCCGGCACCGGCCAGGCCGTGACCTGCGCACCGCGCGGGATCCTGTATCACCGCTACGTGATCGACGAAGCCGGCCTCGTGCGCGACGCGCAGATCGCGCCGCCGACCGCGCAGAACCAGCTCGGCATCGAGGAGGATCTGCTCGCGATGGGCCCGATGCTGGCGACCATGTCGCTCGAGGCGGCCACGCGGCGGGCCGAGCACGCGATCCGCAACTACGATCCCTGCATCTCGTGCTCGACTCACTTCTTGACGCTGCGCTTCGAGCAGCGGGGCAAGCCGTGACCGCCGTGGTCGTCGGGATCGGCCAGCTCGCGGGCGGCGACGATGGCGTCGGGCTCGTGGTCGCGCGAACGCTGGCGGCGCGCGGGTTCGAGACCCGGGAGAGCGCCGATGCCTCGATCGTGCTGTCGCTGCTCGCGGCCCAGCGCAGCGTCGTGCTCGTCGATGCGGTGGTCGGCGGCGGCGCGCCGGGCTCGGTGCTCCGGCTCACCGCAGACGCGCTCGGGACCGGTCCCAGACCGCTGTCGTCGCACGGCCTGGGGGTCGCCGAGGCGCTCGAGCTCGCGTCCACGCTGTACGGCACGCCGATCGGCGAGCGGGTCGAGATCGTCGGCGTGGCGATCGCCCGACCGGTCGGCTCGGCGTTCGGCCTGTCGCCGGCGGTCGCCGCGGCGGTCGCGCCCGCCGCGGCGCTCGCCGCAGCGCTCGCCGGCGCGCGCTAGCTCGAGCCGGCGGGCCCGGCCGGAACCGATCGCGGGCACGACCGCATCCACCTCATCGCACATTCACACCGGCGCATCGCCAGTCTGACGACACTCGATCGTCTGCCCACGATCCACCACAACGAACCAGCTTGACCACTGCATATCAACATCTCGGTATCGTTGCCTGAAATAGTATTGACTGATCCTCTCGAGGAATTAGAAAGGACTTACGCAGCACGCCTCGCTGTTTGAGGCGGTACGGCTTGCCAGTCAATCTCGCTCACCGTACTCTCTGGCCGGTTGGATACTGGTATCGCGGACTACCGCAGATTCCATGTCTCGATATCGAACTCACAGCCAAAAAAGGAACGAATACAAATGTTCACCAAGCAGATCGCCCTCGCCGTGGTCGTGTTTTGCCTGACCACCTGGCAGGACGGGTTCACCACGGTTCACGCGGCCCCGGTCCAGGCGACCAAGGTGCCGGTGTTGCAACAGGTCGGCTACGCGGGACAGGTCGGCCAGACCGTGACCGGGCAGTATCCGGTGACCTTCCGGCTCTATGATGGGAGCGACGCGCTGCTCCACGAGGAGACCATCACCACCGACATTCGCCAGGGGCGGTTCCAGGTGTTCGTCGGTGCGCAGCGGGATCTGAGCGGCCTGCTGAAGGACGCCCGGCAGATGAAGGTCTTCTTCCAGGGAAGCTTGCTGGATTCGCTCGCCGTGATCCACGAGAGCGAGGAGAACGTGCTCGCCAATGCGAAGCAATTCTCCAATCTCCATGCTGTGATCATCACGACCAAGACCACCGCACCCGCGGTCGTCCCGAACGCGCTTGCCGGGACGTGCAGCCTCCTGCAATCCGGTTTCTTCACGGTCCCATTCACGAACACGACTGTCGGCAGCAGCTGTGGTGGCTGCGGAAGCGGTGTCCAGGTGTCCTGCGGTTATCAGTTCCTGACCACGCCGAGCCAGGGTGTGATTCCGTACAGCGTCTTCCCCCAGAACCTGACGATCTGGCAGGTGAACTATCAGGTGGCTTCTACTCCGGCCACGTACCAGGTCTACGGGCTTTGTTGCCAGTGAGCGCGCGGCGCCGCTCGAACGTTGCCGCGAGACGTACGTGATGCCGGTCGTCTCCGGGGGCGGACCTACCGGCTGACCGTCGGCTTGTTCGGCTCGTGACTCGCCTGGCGGGCGCGGGCGACGCGGCGACGCGATAGCTCCACCCCGATCGCGTCGAGGCCGTGCGCGTTCGCGGCGGCGAGGATGCTGCCCTGGCCGCAGAACGGATCGACGATCGCGCGCGCACCGATCGACGCGACGAACCGCGCCGCCATCTCGCAGGCCTCCGCACCCATCGCGCGCGACCACGTCATCGCGCCCAGCGCAGGCAGCACGTCGGGCGTCGACGCACCGGGCGCGAGCCGGCGCGCGCGGCTGACGCAGACCACGTGCGCGTAGGCCGGACGACCGAACGTCGCCGTCCCCGGCGCGACGCGGCACACGACCTTGTGCCACAGCGCGTGGCTCCGGGCCGCATCGGCGCCGGACAGCACGAGGTGCGCCTTGTCGATCCAGCGCCCGTCGTGCTTGACGTCGGTCTGGTAGAAGATCGCGACCGCGTCGTCGGCAACCGCGCGGCATACCAGCGCCACGGTGTCGACGAACCACGTCCGCCAGCCCGCCACGCCGAGCGCCGGCAGCTCGCTGTGGTCCGGCAGCGACGTGACGATCGCGTGATCGTCGGGCAGCTGGCCCCGCGCGAGGAATGCGAGGCCATCGCCGTGATGCACCACGCGACTCGCCATCGCGCGAGCATATCGCGCCGGGTGATCGCGAGGTCCGCACGGGCGGTCGAATCGGCGAGCTCACGAGCGGCGGCAGCTCCTGGGCGCTGGTAGCATCCCTGGTCGATGTGGCCATGGTCGCGACGCGTCGAGGTCGTGCTGGCCTCGAGCGCAGGTGATGAAACGATCGCCGCGTTGACCATGATCCTCCGCTACCACCGCAAGGCGGTGACGTTCGATGAGGTGCGGCAGGCGATCTACGGGGATGGCACCGGCCGGCTGAACGCGGGGCACGTGGTCGCGGCCGCCGAGCACTTCCGCCTGCGTGCGCGCGGTCTCGGCGCCGAGGACCCGAGCCAACTCGCCAGCCTCCCGACGCCGAGCATCGCGCACATGATGCCGAACCGCGGACCGTTCCCGCGGCCCCTCGACCAGCGCCTCGACGGATACTTCGCGGTCGTCACCTCTACCTCACTGCCTCGCGTCCGCTGGATTGATCCGAACGTGGGTCAGATCGACGACAGGCTTGTCGATTTCCTCGCGTTCGCGTCAGGTGTCTTCCTCGTGTTCGACGAGGCCAGCGCACTGCCGCGCGCGCGGCTCCGGCCGATCACAACCGACGGGTAGGTCAGCATCGCCAGCCTACAGATTCAGCGTCTCAGGCTGCGCCCTGCAGTGAGCGCGCTGCGCGAGGCAGCGGATTCGCAATGGCCCGCGGGTCTCAACAGAACTCTGCTCGATGGATGCCGAGCTTGCGCATCTTGCTCTGGAGCGTGCCGGGCTTGAGGCCGAGTCGGGCCGCTGCGCCGCTGGCACCGTAGATCTTGCCGCGCGTCGCGCGGAGCGCGTCCTCGATCGCCTCGCGCACGGCGCGCTCGAACCGCGGGCCAGGCGTTGCGTCCAGCTTGCGCGTCGAGCGCCTCGCGAACTCCTCGGGCAGCTCGAGCGCGCAGCGTCCGCCGAGGATCAAGGCCGTCTCGAGTACGTTCATCAGCTCGCGAACGTTCCCGGGCCAGCTGTGGGCGTCGAGCTTGCTCAGGACGGTCCGCGTGACCGACGGCGGCTCGATGCCGAGGCGATCGGAGAGCTGCGCGGTCAGCTCGCTCACCAGCGGCCCGAGATCTCCCCGGCGCTCGCGCAGCGGTGGCACGCGGATCGCGAACACGTCGAGGCGGTAGTAGAGATCTTCGCGGAATCGGCCCTCCGCGACCATCGTGGCCAGCGGTCGGTTCGTCGCGGCGATCAGCCGAACGTCGATCTCGATCTGCGCGACACCACCGACGCGCCGGATCTGTCGCTCCTGCAACACGCGCAGCAGCTTGACCTGCGCGGTCATCGGCAGCTCGCCGACCTCGTCGAGAAGCAGCGTTCCACGATGCGCGCGCTCGAACAGACCGACATGCAGTCGGTCGGCGCCGGTGAAGGCACCACGCTCGTGACCGAACAGCTCGCTCTCGACGAGGTTCTCGGGGATCGCCCCGCAGTTCAGCTGAAGTATCGGGCGTTGCGCGCGCGGTGATCGGCGATGAATCTCCCGAGCGAGGACCTCCTTCCCGCTCCCCGACTCGCCCGTGATCAACACGGTCGTCGGATGCACCGCCACGAGGTGGGCCCGCGCCAGCGCCTCGCGCATCGCGGGGCTTCGCGCGACGATCTCGCGGCTCGGCTCGAGGCGCTGGAGATCCGCGCGGAGCTCGCGGCTCTCGACGTGTGCGCGCCGGGACAGGCTCGCAACTCGCTGCACGACCGCCATGTGTCGCGTCGCGGTCTCGATGACGCGCTCCAGCGCAGCTCGAAACTCCGGGCTCGTGTACGGGGCAGCCAGCGGACGGGTCGAGACGATCGCGAGGCCAGGCGCGATGATCGTCGCGCCAGGGTCGGGCATCGCGTCGATGCTTCGCCAGTCGTCATCGTCGAGCTCGACGATCGCGATCGGCGCGGGTGGCCTGAGCTCCACGCGGCGAAGCGGCAAGTGTGACGCGAGGCTCGCGGCGATCGCCCGGACGAGCGCGCGCGGTGTGTGGGCATCGCCGACCGCGCCGAGTAGCTCGGCGATCACACGGAGAGCTTCCTCGGCCATCCGACCATGATTCACCGAAATCGCAGTGTCTGCCACCGAAATATCAGTGGCTCCGTAGCATTGATCCTAATATTTTCTAGTGGTTACGATGGGTACGGTCGATGCTGTGACAAGCGCGCATGACCTACGTGATCACCCAGAAATGCGTCGGAACCTGCGACACGGCTTGTGTCAACGTCTGCCCATGCGACTGCATCATCGGCCCGGTGCCGGTCGATGAGCTCCGACAGGTTCCCGCGGCCGAGCGCGGCAACCGCTTCCCAGGAATCCAGATGTTCGTCGATCCCGACGTATGCATCGATTGCGGCGCGTGCGAAGCGGAGTGTCCGGTGGCCGCGATCTACCTCGACGACGACGTGCCCACCGAGCACCACGGCGACATCGCGAGGAACGCGAAGTTCTTTGGACGCCAGACCGCGTGACGGGACCCGACGAACGAGAAACAGCGGCTCTCGCCTGTAACGAGATCTTCATTGGCAAGGCGACGCTGCGATGTCCACGTTGCGAGTCAGCGGCGCACAGCTTCGCTCGCGGCCGGACGAGGCGACCGCAGTACGATTTCCCGCATTGCATGCGTTCATGCGTGCGCTCGATGCAGGTATTTCGCGAGTTCCGGAGTCGCGATCTGCCTGTTGCACTGCGTCTCGCGGGCAGATCGCGATGCGATCGCGTGGATCGCCGCGTCGCATGCCGCAGGACGCTTCGATCTTGGCCCGCTCGGGCTGCCGAGATCGTGCGCCGCGTCCCCCTCGGGTCCAGCATCGGAGGGCTGCCCCGCGCGCTCGCGCTCGTGCGCAGCGGTCCGGTTCATCACGAGCGCAGTATCTGCAGGAGGCTCGAGGCTGGCGCCCCGGCGAGCAGAACCGCGGCGCGCGTCATCTGGGCTTCACGATGGTCCACCCGAACATCATGTTGTGGTCCTCGTGCGGCAGGTTGTGGCAGTGCCCGACATAGTTGCCGAGGAACGTCCGGAACCGCCGGAAGATCACGGTCTGCTCGCCAGGTTCGAGCGCGACGACATCCTCCTTGCCCGTGTCGTCGGGATGTAGCGCCGGGTCACTGGTTCGCGAGATCACGTGGTGCTCCTCCATGTGGAGATGCATCGGGTGTGTCCAGCCGCCGCCGCCGTTGTTGATGCCCCATGCCTCCGCCGTGCCCCAGACCGGCAAGGCGAGCGGCGCCGACGGATCGAACGCCAGGTTGTTGATGAGCCACTCCGCCTCGCCTCCGGCGGTGCCGCTCCTGACCAGCGTGAAGTCGCGGACCTTCTGCGCGGTCACGTCGAACGGCGGCGCGGCGCGCAGCAGCGTCCGCGGCGACGGGATCACGCTCGTGTCGGGCGCCGCATCCTCGATGACGATCTTCAGGATCGGGACGCAGTAGTCGCCGTCGAACCCTGGCTCGGTGGGGTCGGTGGCCTTGCGGCCGTTGAGCATCTGCAGGGTGTTCGTCAGATAGATCACCGTGCCGCTCGGGATCGGATTGCCGTTCACGTCCGTGCTGAAGTCGACGATGACCTCGCGCCGCTTGGCCGGCCAGATCTGGATCGAGTCGCGCACGATCGCGTTCGGCAACAGCCCACCCTCGGACGCGATCTGGTACTGCCGCAGGGCCAGGGTCCCCTTGTTCTTGACCCAGTTGCCCCGCTGGTTGGTGGCGAAGTTGTACTGACCCTGCATCCCGGGGAAAGCATGTGGCGTGCCGATC
>Ga0307515_10006213_pt1 | contig 23994 bp, 24 predicted proteins | sample 17_EM_MG_FD_194513 | JGI IMG/M metagenome (GOLD analysis project Ga0307515, IMG submission 194513) | Populus trichocarpa ectomycorrhiza microbial communities from riparian zone in the Pacific Northwest, United States - 17_EM | ecosystem: Host-associated > Plants > Roots > Unclassified | place... | reverse complement strand
GATACTGGAAATGCACAAGAAAGCGGAATGGCCGCGTAGGCTGAGATCGCAGGAATGGTACGGCGGCACCAGCCGCGATGTGATCTATCATCGCGGCTGGATGAAGAACCAGGGGTATCCGCACGATCTGTTCGACGGGCGTCCGGTAATCGGCATCCTCAACACCTGGTCGGATATGACGCCGTGCAACGGTCATCTGCGCGAACTCGCCGAGAAGGTGAAGGCGGGCATATGGGAAGCCGGCGGCTTCCCGATGGAGGTGCCGGTGTTCTCGGCGTCCGAAAACACCTTCCGCCCGACGGCGATGATGTACCGCAACCTTGCCGCACTCGCGGTCGAGGAAGCGATCCGCGGCCAACCGATGGACGGCTGCGTGCTACTGGTCGGCTGCGACAAGACCACGCCGTCGCTGATCATGGGCGCTGCCTCTGTCGATCTGCCCTCGATCGTCGTCACCGGCGGCCCGATGCTGAACGGCTATTTCCGCGGCGAACGTGTTGGCTCTGGCACGCATCTGTGGAAGTTTTCCGAGATGGTGAAGGCCGGCGAGATGACGCAGGACGAATTCCTTGAGGCGGAAGCCTCGATGAGCCGTTCGTCGGGTACCTGCAACACCATGGGCACCGCCTCCACCATGGCTTCCATGGCAGAAGCGCTCGGCATGGCTCTGTCAGGTAATGCCGCGATCCCGGGGGTCGATTCCCGCCGCAAGGTCATGGCGCAGCTCACCGGTCGGCGCATCGTTCAGATGGTCAAGGACGATCTGAAGCCTTCCGACATCATGACGAAGCAAGCCTTCGAAAACGCTATCCGCACCAATGCGGCTATCGGCGGCTCGACCAACGCCGTCATCCACCTGCTCGCCATGGCCGGTCGCGTCGGCATCGATCTGACGCTGGATGACTGGGACCGCTGCGGTCGCGACGTACCCACCATCGTCAACCTGATGCCGTCGGGCAAGTACCTGATGGAGGAGTTCTTCTATGCCGGCGGCCTGCCAGTGGTGCTGAAGCGCCTCGGCGAGGCTGGCCTCCTGCACAGGGATGCACTCACCGTATCCGGCGAAACCATGTGGGACGAGGTCAAGGACGTCGTCAACTGGAACGAGGACGTCATCCTGCCTGCCGAGAAGGCTTTGACGCAGTCGGGCGGCATCGTCGTGCTGCGCGGCAATCTCGCGCCGAAGGGTGCGGTGCTGAAGCCGTCTGCCGCTTCGCCGCATCTGTTGACGCACCGGGGCCGGGCGGTCGTGTTCGAGGACATCGACGACTACAAGGCGAAGATCAACGACGACAATCTCGACATCGACGAGACCTGCATCATGGTCATGAAGAACTGTGGGCCGAAAGGCTATCCGGGCATGGCCGAGGTCGGCAACATGGGCCTGCCGCCCAAGGTGCTCAAGAAGGGCATCACCGACATGGTGCGTATCTCCGACGCGCGCATGTCCGGCACGGCCTATGGTACCGTCGTGCTGCATACCTCGCCGGAAGCGGCGGTGGGCGGACCGCTCGCCGTGGTGAAGAACGGCGACATGATCGAGATGGACGTGCCCAACCGCCGCCTGCATCTCGACATTTCCGACGAAGAACTGGCGCAGCGTCTCGCTGCATGGCAGCCGCACCACGATCTACCGACATCCGGCTATGCCTGGCTGCACCAGCAGCACGTCCAGGGGGCCGATACCGGCGCCGACCTCGACTTCCTCAAGGGATGTCGCGGAAACGCGGTTGGCAAGGACAGCCACTGATCTGCACGGCATTCGAAATCAGAGGAGGCGGGGCATTGGCTCCGCCTCCTCTGATTCGAGGCCTGTATTGCGGCCTTGACCATAAGGGACTATATTTCCGTATATATGTACAGGAGATATAGTCATGTCTGGCAAGGCGGTCGGCGCGGCCGAATTCAAGGCAAAATGCCTCAACCTCATTGACCAGATGGGCGATGATGGTGAACCCATTACCATCACCAAGCGGGGAAAGCCGGTGGCCGTACTCTCGCCGGTACCGGAAGCCGCTGGGCGTGCCAGCATCATCGGTGCGATGAAGGGCAGTGTTCTGACCTATGAGGACCCGTTTTCACCGGTGATAGAGGCCGGTGAATGGGATGCGGGCCGGTGATTGTCATTGATACGCATGTGTTGATCTGGGCCGTGCAGGACGATCCACGACTGGGTAAACAATCCCGCAAGATCATAGGCGACACGACCCGGCAAAGCCGGATTCTGGTTTCATCGATTACGCCCTGGGAGATTGCGATGCTGGTTGAAAAAGGCCGCATTGCGCTTGGCGACGACGTTGGCCGCTGGATCGATAAAGTGCTTGCATTGCGCGGTGTGCAAGTCGCCCCGCTGGAGGCGTCGATCGCAGTCAGCAGCGTCCGTCTGCCTGGAAACTTTCACGCAGACCCCGCCGATCGGATGATTGTTGCAACGGCCCGGTTCCATCAGGTGCCGTTGATGACGGCAGATCAGGCTATCCTCGATTACGGCGCGAAAGGCCATGTCGGCACTCTTGCTGCTTCGGCATGACGGCGCGTTCGTTCACTGACTCTGCGTCTGGCTCTGTTCCTGCTGTTTGACAGTGACCGAAACCTTGAGCGCTTCGCTCGACGAGCCATGGATCAGGCCGGAGATTGGCGCCGCGTCACGATAGTCGAGACCACAGGCGATGCGGACATAGCGCTCGTCCGGGCACATCTTGTTGGCAGCGTCGAAGCCGACCCAGCCGAGACCGTTGAGATGCACTTCAGCCCAGGCATGGCTGGCGGTCTGCTCCGGCTGGTCTTCCATCATCAGATAACCGGAGATATAGCGGGCGGGCAGGCCGAGCGTGCGCGCGGCGGCGATCATGATATGCGCGTGATCCTGGCAGACGCCGCTTTTTTGCAGCAGGGCCTGTTCGGCCGTCGTTTCCGTTCCGGTCTCGCCCTGCCTGTATTCGACCGTGTCTGCGATCGTGCCCATCAGGGCATGCATCCTGGCAAGGTCGGTATCGCCGGCCATCGCCTTGGCGAGATTGCGAATGGGCTTCGCCATCTTCGTCAGCGGCGTTTCGCGCAGGTAGAGCCAGAGCGGTGCATAGGCCTGGTGAACGCCATAGACGCCCGCCTTGTCTTCGGTTTCCACCTCGCCCGCCGCAACGATGCGAATGGAGGTCTGGTCGCCGTTGACGCTGACGAGATTGACGCGGTTGCCGAAATGGTCGTCATAGCCGACCTCCATTTTGGCGCCTTCGACGGACGTTTCCCAGCTGATGACGGTCTGGCCGGTCTGCGTCAGCGGTGTCAGCCGCAGGCGCTGCAGTGAATATTGCACCGGTTCGGCATAGGTGTATTCGGTGGTGTGGCTGATCTTCAGACGCATGTACTCTCTCCCATCTGAATCTCAGTTGAACCGATAACCATCGGAGATTTCCTGTCCCAGACGGTTATTGTGGCTGATGAAGTTCTCGATATATTCGTGCAGGCCCTGGTCCATGACATCCTTGATCGAGTGGCTGCGCAGCGACGACAGTGTTTCTTCCGCCGTTGCATGCGCCGCGTGGGTCTCGCCATATTCGCGCGCGAGATAGCCGAGATTGCTGACGATCTTTTCGTAGCAATAGGCAAGCGAGCGCGGCATGCGGCCGTTGAGGATCAGGAAATCGGCGATGTTGGACGGCTTGTATTCCGCCTCGTAGACCCAGCCGTAGGAGCGATGCGCCGAGACCGAGCGCAGGATCGATTCCCACTGGACGTTGTCGATCGAGGAGCCGACCTGGCTGACTGCCGGCAGCAGCACATAGTATTTCACGTCGAGAATGCGCGCGGTATTATCGGCCCGCTCGATAAACGTGCCGATGCGTGAGAAGTTGAAAATCTCGTTGCGCAGCATGGTGCCATGAAAGGCGCCGCGGATCAGCGCTGTCTTGCGTTTGATTGCGTCGATCGCCTCCGGCAGGTCCGCCGGCTTGACGCGCCGTGCCAGCATGGTCTTGAGATCCAGCCAGCATTCGTTGGTGGCTTCCCAGGTTTCCCGCGTCAGCGCGGTGCGCACCATGCGGGCGTTGTTGCGGCCCGAATCGATGCAAGACATGACGCTGGACGGGTTGGACTTGTCGCGCAGCAGAAAGTCGATCGCGTCGGCGGTGGTCAGGTTTTCATAGAGATCGTCATAGATGTCGCGGACGCCGGAGCTTTGCAGTACCCCGTCCCAATCGTCTTCGGTGGCTTCGGAGCGTGTCAGCGACATGCGCAGGCCGGCGTCGATCAGCCGGGCGCTGTTTTCGGCGCGCTCGATATAGCGGAACATCCAGTTCAGGCCGTTTGCGGTTCTTCCAAGCATTTCGTATCAGTCCTCCAGAACCCAGGTATCCTTGGTGCCGCCGCCCTGGCTGGAATTGACCACCAGCGAGCCGGCCTTCAGAGCCACACGGGTCAATCCACCCGGAATGATCTGCACCTTGTCGGAGACGAGGACATAAGGGCGAAGATCCACATGGCGTGGCGCGATGCCCTTGTTGACGAGGATAGGCACTGTCGAAAGGGAAAGCGTCGGCTGCGCAATGTAATTCGACGGCCGGGCCTTGAGTTTCTCGGCAAACATGACCCGTTCCTTTTTGGAGGCGGTCGGGCCGACCAGCATGCCGTAGCCGCCGGATCCATGCACTTCCTTGACGACGAGGTCGGCGAGGTTTTCAAGCACGTATTTCAGGCTGTCGGCCTCCGAACAGCGCCAGGTCGGCACGTTTTCGAGCAATGCCTTGCGGCCGGTATAGAACTCGACGATCTCGGGCATGTAGGAATAGATCGCCTTGTCGTCGCAGATGCCCGTGCCCGGCGCGTTGGCGATGGTGATGTTGCCGGCGCGATAGACGTCCATGATGCCGGGAATGCCGAGCGCCGATTCGGGCTTGAAGGTCAAAGGGTCGAGATAGTCGTCGTCTACGCGGCGGTAGAGGACGTCGATCGCCTCGTAGCCACGGGTGGTGCGCATCTTCACCTTGCCGTCGATGACACGCAGGTCCGAGCCTTCGACAAGCTCGACGCCCATCATGTCGGCGAGGAACGCGTGTTCGTAATACGCGGAATTGTAGATGCCCGGGGTAAGCACCGCGACGCGCGGCTTGCCCTCGCAACCCGGAGGGGCGAGCGACGCCAGGCTGTGACGCAGCAGGTAGGGATAGTTCTCGACCGGGCGCACGCGGTTCTGATGGAAGAGTTCCGGGAACATCTGCATCATCGTTTCGCGGTTTTCCAGCATGTAGCTGACGCCGGACGGCGTGCGGGCATTGTCTTCCAGCACGTAGAACTGGTCTTCGCCGGTGCGAACGATGTCGGTGCCGACAATGTGGGTATAAACGCCGCCCGGCGGCCGGAAGCCGATCATCTGCGGCAGGAAGGCGACATTGCGTTCGATCAGCTCGCGAGGAACACGGCCGGCCTTGATGATTTCCTGCTTGTGGTAGATGTCGTCGAGAAAGGCGTTTAGGGCGATGACCCGCTGCTCAATGCCCTGTGCCAGCTTGCGCCACTCACGACCGGAGATGATGCGCGGGATCAGGTCGAAGGGGATAAGCTTTTCGGCGCTGTCTGCGTGTCCGTAGACAGCGAAGGTGATGCCCGTCTTGCGGAAGATGTTCTCGGCCTCTTTCGATTTTGCAATCAGGCGGGCCTTGTCCTGGGATGCGTACCAATCATTGTAAGTCGTATACGGCTGGCGCGGGCTATTGTCCGCATTCATCATTTCGTCAAATGCCAACGGTGTGATCCCCTTTTTTTGCCATTTGAGTACAACAGCAAGGGCAATGCAAGAAGCATGCTCGTTTGGGGGCAAAAGAAATTTCGGCACAAGATCGCTGCTTTTTTAGGCCATCTACCGATCTTCGGTGACTGTCTCGATGAAAGTTTCATCGTTGACAGACCGGGGTTTCGGCAAAAGGTTCAACGGCTGGCTAACGCCCCTGGTTTATTGGAACTGGTGTGCCTGATTTTTGTGCGATCATTCTTTGCCGGCCGTACCGATGATTGACGATAAACATCAGGAATTTTGCTTTGACCATCATCCTAAGCGGCCCTATCGCATTCGATGAGGATAAGATCGCTTAGGAAATCTCCCATGACTCTCGACCGCCTGGCCCCGGCCATTTTCGTATTGCTCTGGTCGACGGGATGGGTGATGGCGAAATATGCCGATATCTATGCCGATCCGCTGACATTCCTGGTGATGCGCTATCTTCTCGCGACGTTGCTGTTCACCGGCTTCTGTCTCGCGACCGGCGCCGCCTGGCCGAAAACCTGGAGGTCTGCCGGGCATGCGGTGTTTTCCGGGATGTTCCTGCACGGGCTCTATCTCGGCTCTGTCTGGTGGGGGATCGGGCAGGGTGTTCCGGCGGCGATCTCCGGCATCATCGCCGGATTGCAGCCGCTGATGACGGCGGCGGTGGCGCCGGCGTTGCTGGGCGAAAATCTGTCGAGCCAGCAGAAGCTTGGGCTTGTTCTCGGCTTTCTCGGCATCGCGCTGGCAGTCGTGCCCAAGGTGCTGACGATCGATACCGGCACAACGCCAATTCACATCTTCCCGGTCGTCATCAATGTGCTGGGCATGGCGGCCGTCACCTACGGCACCATCCATCAGAAGCGATATTTGCAGGACGGCGACATCCGCTCGATCGCGACGCTGCAATATGTCGGTGCGCTGATCGTCACCGTGCCGCTGGCATTTTTTCTGGAGGAGATGCGGGTTGTCTGGAGCGTACAATTGTTCGCAGCGCTCGCCTGGGCCGTGCTCGGCCTGTCGATGGGAGCGATCGCGCTCCTTCTCTACCTGATCCGCCGCGGGCAGGTCTCCAAGGCAGCATCGCTGATCTATCTGGTCCCGCCGCTCGCAGCGTTGCAGGCCTGGCTGTTCTTCGATGAAGCCCTGACATTGCCGATGATCATCGGAACGGTGATTGCCGTTGTCGGCGTCTATCTGACGAACCGTAAGGCTGTTCCCGTTCCGGCGTAAAAACGGCTGGTCTTCCCATGTACCCGGCGGGAAGCTGCAACCAAATTTCCGCCCGATTAGCCGGCCGTGCCTTGGGGTTTTTCCGACATGCCGTGTGCGGGGCCTTCCTCTTTGACTTCGCGCGGTGTCGCTGCGGTGATGGCCCCATGGTTCGGGTCTCTCACATCCTGCCCTTTCGAACCATCTGCGGCCGATGAGAGTTCACGATCGCGGCTGCTGCGCCGTGTCTGCCGCAGGCGCGTTGCTTCATTGATCAGGGCGGTCAGTTCGTCTTCGGAGAAGTCGGATAGGTCGAAAGTATTGGCCATAATGGTCTCCTCGGCTTGCTCGTATCGATGATAAACGCGCAACTTCGGAAATCGGCCAATGCCCCAGGCAGATTTTATCGGGGCCGGCGAGGGAATGGCGCCCATGCAGCTTGCCGGGCGTTGATCCTCGAATCAAAACGGCGGGGTTTTGCCCCGCCGTTTTCAATCTTCAAAAATGTCGAATGCGAAAAGCTTATGCCTCGTCGCGGCGCGGGGCGTTGACGCGCTTGCGCTGGCCCTGTGCACCGGCACCGGCTGCTGCATCGCGGTTCTGGCCGCCGTTGCCACCGCCGTGGTTGCGGTTGCGCCATTCGCCCTGTTTCTGGCCGGGGCGTCCGTTGCGGTTGCCGCCGGGACGCTTGGCAAGTGCCTGCTCGTGGGCTGCCTGTGCGGCCGGACCCTGGCCCTTGCGGTGCTGCTTGCGCGGCTCGCCGGTTGCCAGCAGATCGTCACCGGCAAACGGGCTCGGTGCTGCGCGCTCTGCGCGGTGCACGTTGTCGCTGCCGCCCTGCGGACGCGGACGACGCTCGGCGTGACCATTGCCGGCCGGACGCTGGGCGTTGTTGCGTGCACCGGCGCCATTGCCGCCACGGGCGCCCTTCGGGCGCGCACGGTCGGCCGGGACTTCGCCGCTGGCAACGGTGATATCGATGTGCATCAGGCGCTCGATATCGCGCAGCAGACGGATTTCATCCGGAGCGCAGAAGGCAATCGCGATACCGTCGCGGCCGGCACGAGCCGTACGGCCGATGCGGTGGACATAGGCGTCCGCCACTTCCGGCAGGTCGTAGTTGTAGACATGGGTGACGCCGGGAACGTCGATGCCGCGGGCGGCAACGTCGGTGGCGACGAGAATACGGGTCTGGCCGTCACGGAAGTTCTTCAAGGCGCGCTCGCGCTGGCCCTGGCTCTTGTTGCCGTGGATCGAGGCGACGGAGAAGCCGACATGCTCGAGATGCTTCATCAGCTTTTCGGCGCCATGCTTGGTGCGCGAGAAGACGAGGGCGAGGCCCTGCGGGTTCTCGGTTAGCGACTTCTTCAAGAGTTCGGTCTTCTGGCTGGCACCCTGGACGAAGTGCACGTACTGCTCGACCTTGTCGGCAGCCTTGCCCGGAGGCGTGACTTCGACGCGCTTCGGGTTGCTCAGATATTCAGCGGACAGATCGGCAATCGCCTTCGGCATGGTGGCCGAAAACAGCAGCGTCTGGCGGTTCTTCGGAACCAGCTTGGAGATCTTGCGCAGGTCGTGGATGAAACCGAGGTCGAGCATCTGGTCGGCTTCGTCAAGTACGAGATAACGGGCCTGCGTCAGCGTCACGGCGCGGCGGGCAACAAGATCGAGAAGGCGGCCGGGGGTGGCGACAAGGATGTCGACGCCGCGGGCAAGCTGCTCGGACTGCTTGTTGATCGATGCGCCGCCGACGACGAGGCCGATCTTCAAGGGGGTCTTCTTGACGAAGTCCTTCAGGTTGGCGGCGATCTGGTTCACCAGTTCGCGGGTCGGCGCCAGAACGAGGGCACGGATGTTGCGCGGATCGGGACGCTTGTCGTCCTTCAGCATCTTTTCGATCATCGGCAGGCCGAAAGCGGCCGTCTTGCCGGTGCCGGTCTGGGCGAGACCGATGAGGTCATGGCCTTCCATCACGAGCGGAATGGCTTCGGCCTGGATCGGCGTCGGCGTATCGAACCCAAGGGAGGTCAGGGTCGAAAGCACGTGCTCGGAGAGGCCAAGGTCTTTGAAAGTGGTCAATGTAGTACCTTTTCGGGGGCGCAAAACGAGATTTGCCGGAACTGCACCATGCGGTTCCGGTTTCGCTTCGCGTCAAGAACCCCGCGTGATTTGGGAACTTGTGGGTTGATTAAGCTGTCTGCGCTGCATCTTGCCACGGTTGGCAAGACATTCTGTGTTGCGCTTATCCTTCGTTACGGATCGGTTAGATCCCGCAGGGCTCGCTCACGCGGCGGCCGGAAGGTGACGCTGGGCCTCATGTCGTTGTTTTGCCGTCAAAAGTCAAGTGATAGTTTTTTGCAGGTGCGAAGAGAACGGGTGTCAGGGCATGACAAGCTGGAAATCCGCGCCTGCCAATATCGCGCCGTTCACGAGAATCTCGAGCCGATGGCTTCCGGGATGATATTGCCTCGTGGTGATCGCCCGCATCGCATGCCGTCGTGCCATCTCGACGGTCTGACCGGGTTTGAGCACGAGGCTCTTCCATTTGAAGACCTTCGGCGCAAGACTGCCATTGGCTTTGCGATGATGGATCGCATAGTCGATCATCACCTGCTGCGGCACAGCGCCTTCATTGATGATGGCGAGCGTGAAGGCGAGCGAATCGCCGAAATCGACGCTCTTCGTCTCGATATTCAGTGCCGCGTCGATTCCCGAAAGCGGCGCGAAGCCGAAATTGGCGAGCGCTGCCGCATGTCCTTTCTTCAGAAGCGTGCGCGATGCGTGCCGCAGCAATTGCCTGCGCTCGGGCGATGCTTCACCGATGTGCCTGCCGACGAATTCGGCGACGAGGTCGGGGTGATCCTTGGCGATATCGTTCAGGCTGTTGGCAACGGACCGGCGCACATAGTCCTCCGGATCGTCCAACAGGGTCGTGAGGATCGGCAGGATCGGTTGCGGGTCGCGCATCAGCGCCGGCAGCCGCATGGCCCAGGGCAGGCGCGGCCGGGTTCCCTCACTCGCCAGCCTGCGGACATGATGGTTCGCGTCAGCCGTCCATCGGCCGATCGTTGCCAGCGCCCGGTCCTGATCGGCGTGAATGAAGGGCCGGATACCGAATTCGGCGGTGAAATGCGGCGTCAGTTGCTTCAGCAACTCAAGCGATAGATCGAAGTGGCCCAGACCTTTTTGTGCGACGAACTGGCTGACCGGCAGGAGGGCCCAGCCGGTCATTCCGGCGCGTCCGTTCTTCGGCAAAGTTGCCGAGAGAATCGCCGCGGCCTTGCCGAAATCATCTGGCAAGGTCTCGCCAAGGGCGTCGCAGATCTGCAGCGAGCGCTGCATCAATTCCAGTTGCTGCATGTCGCGCGTGGCAACCTCGACAAAACGCGTCATGTCGAACGTATCGTCGCTCGCCGCAATCTGGCTCGCCATCGTTTTTACGAGTGCAGGATGCAGGAGGTTCTTCAGCGGTTCAGCCATGTGATGGTCCGATATGTGATTCCGGCAGACCATAGCCGCTGTCTTGCCGGGAATGTAGGGGATGGTTTGCCGAAGCGGGATTTCGCCGGGCAGATTTTGCGAATCGGCATTTTTTAAGGAACCATCCTCTTTCCCGCCACGTTGGTTCCTTCGCGTGCCTTGTTTTCGGACGAGGCGCGGCCAGCGTTCAGTCCTGGTGCCGCCGGTACCGCGACTTATGGATTTTGGGGCACTGCTCGAGGAGTAAACAATGACCACCACATGGATTCTTGCCGCCGACGGAAATCAGGCGCGTCTTTTGAAGGGCGTGAATTTTCTCAAAGATGGACCCCAAAGCCCCGAGCAGGAGATTTTTCAACTGGATACCAAGCGCGTCCAGGACATCATGACCGACAAGCCGGGCCGCAGCCATTCCTCGGCAGGACATGGCCGTTCGGCGATGGAATATTCAAGCGATCCGGTCCGCGAGGAGCAGCAGAAGTTCACGGCGGAAGTTGCCGGCAAAATAGATAGGTATGAACAGGAGGGCGCGTTCGATCGATTGGTCGTTTGTGCAGCACCTCAGACGCTCGGCGATCTGCGCTCCATGCTTTCGACCGCGACGCGGGCGAAAACCACCGTGGAGATCAGCAAGGATTATAGTAATCTTCCGACCGACAAGCTGATTTCGTCGGTCCGTGCTGCAATGTCGAACTGAACACCGAACGTCAGGGGGCAGGCGATATTGCCTGCCCCTGCGATTTATCTGGCGGGGAGGAACTCAGGAGCAGACGCGGGCTCTGTACTGGTCGCCCCAGGCGTTTTGACGCCAGACAGTGTGGCAACGCGGATAGGTGTTGACGACGACATAGGGACGGTACGCAGGCCGATAATAGGCCGGGGGCGCATAGTAGCGTGGTTGGCTCAACGCTCCGCCGACGATCGCTCCGCCGACAAGGCCGGCGGCCAAGCCAGGCCAGAAGCGATCGTGGGCATTGGCATCGGCGGTGGTGGCAAGCGTGGTGCCCGCAAGTGTCAGGGCGACCAGGCCGGTGGTAATTGCTGTTCTCAACGAAAACATGGTCCTGTTCCTTGTGTTCGAGAGATGGCCGCCTGCCGGTCATGTCTTGCTCGAACAAGGATATAAATGCGCTGAATTGTGGCTTTGTTGCCTTAGAGTTTCATTAAATTTCCGTTAGAAATCAGTCGGAACGCCGCCTTCGGCCTTCCGGCGGGCGACGAAGGCGTCGAGCTCCTCCTCAATGGCCGGATCGAGCGGCGGCTTCTCGTATTCGTTCAGCTTTTCCTTGAAGACGCGGTTGGCGTGATCATAGGTCGTCGGCCGCCCGGCCTCCGTCCATGTCTCGAAATTTCGCCAGTCCGAGAGGATCGGCGAATAGAAGGCCGTCTCATAGCGGGCCAGCGTATGGGCCGTGCCGAAGTAGTGTCCACCGGGGCCGACGTCGCGGACGGCATCGAGACCGAGCGCATCCTCGCTGACATCGAGCGGCGTCAGGAATTCTGCCACCATCTGCAGCATGTCGACATCGAGGATGAATTTTTCGAAGGATGCGGTCAGGCCCCCCTCGCTCCAGCCGGCCGAATGCATGATGAAGTTGCCGCCCCCTTGCGTCAGCGCCCAGAGCGACAGCGCCGATTCGTAGGCTGCCTGCGCATCGAGCGTGTTGGAGGCGTTGGTGTTGGAGGTGCGGTAGGGGATCTTGTAGCGGCGTGCGAGCTGTCCGCCGGCAATCACGGCCTTCATGTATTCCGGCGTGCCGAAAGCCGGTGCGCCTGTCTTCATGTCGACGTTGGAGGTAAAGCCTCCGTACATGACCGGCGAACCGCGCCGCACCATCTGGGTAAAGGCGATGCCGGCCAGCGCCTCGGCATTCTGCTGCACGACAGCGCCCGCGATCGTCACCGGCGCCATGGCGCCCGCCAGCGTGAACGGCGTCACGACGACGACCTGGTTGCGCGATGACATTTCTATGATGCCCTGCAGCATCGGGCCGTCGAGGCGCAGCGGCGAGGAGGTGTTGATGATGGTGAAGAGAGACGGTTCCTGCTCCATCTGTTCGGCCGAAATGCCGCGGCCGATGCGGGCAATTTCCAGCGCGTCGATGTTGCGCTGCTGTCCCAGCGAATAGCAGTGGAACACCTTGTCGGTGAGCTTCACCATATCCGACAGGCAGTCGAGATGGCGCACCGAGGCGTGGATGTCGATCGGCTCGACCGGATAGCCGCCGGTCGTGTGGATGATGTCGTAGGATTGGGCGAGCTTCACCAGCTTGCGGAAATCCTCCTGGTTGCCGGCACGACGGCCGCCCTCGCGGTCGGCCACAAAGGGGGCCGAGGCGATCTGCGCGAACACCAGGTTGTTGCCGCCGATCTGGACATTACGAACCGGGTTGCGGGCATGCATGGTGAAGCCGGACGGCACGGAGGCAATCATGTCCATGATCAGGCCGCGATCGAAGCGGACGCGGTCGGTGCCGGGCGTCACGTCGGCGCCCGCGGCTTTCATCCGGTCGCGTGCTTCCGGCAGGATCACGTCCATGCCGATCTCTTCGAGGATCGTCAACGAAGCGTCGTGAATAGCCTCCAGCGCGTCTTCGGACAGTACGCTGGATTTCGCCATCGTGTTGACGAGGTTGAGATATTTCGATGTTCCGCCGCCCTTGCGGGAGCGATCCGCGCCGCGTCCGCCGGTTCGGCGGCGGCGTTCCACCGGGGCGTCAGCGTCGCTCAGGGACGATTGCGGAAATTCGTTCTCGCTCATGACTTTTCCATCGGTTTGGACAGAGCGTCATGTTGCAGATTCGAGGCTCGGTATGCGCCACCATTTGCGACAGCAAAATTCCTTGAGAGAGAAGGACGGTTTGCGGGCTGGTTTTTAAACGACGCGGGATGTCGATTTCACGCCGCACAGCATTTCACGTTTACTGCCGAAACCGGGTTTGCGTTCAACCGAAAAGCCTGCCGTCTGGAGATTGCGCCGCACGAACCCGGCGGCGGCATAGGTCGCGAACGTGCCGCCGTCGACAGTCTTCTCAAGTACGAGCCGCATCAGGTCTTCCGACCACATGTCCGGATTGCGCTTGGGCGCAAAGCCGTCGAGATACCAGGCATCGAACAGGCCATCGAATCGGTCGATTCCCTCGAAGGCGATGCCGCAGATAACGGTAAGGCGCATACCGCCGGCGAAATCGAGATCTATGCAACCGCTTGGCTGCTTTGGCCAATCTGCGCAGAGGTCCAGTCGTTCCGCCGCGATCTCCGGCCAGCGCGACAGCGCCCGGTCGATATCGCCGGCGTTCATTGGAAAACGCTCGAACGAGATGAAATGGAGGCTTGCGTCCTCGACGCGCGTCTCCTTCCATTGCCGCCATGTTTCGCAGAAATTCAGACCCGTGCCGAAACCGAGTTCGCCGATCCTGAAAGTGCCTGGCCTGCGCCAGCGCTCCGGCAAGCCGTTGCCCGCAAGAAAGACGTGGCCGCATTCGAGCCGACCGTCCTCGCGGCAATAAAAGTGGTCGCCAAATTCTTGCGAATAAGGCATATCGCCCTCATGCCATTCAAGGGTTTGCCGCGCCGGGATTACCGGTTCTGGCGCGGAAGCGTTTTTGGAGTTTTCGGTGGACATGCCGAACCGATAATCTCCACACATGAGAAGGTCAATCGATGGCGAATCTGTTGATCGTCGGCGGCGGCATCATGGGGCTCTGGGCTGCCGTCATGGCAGAGCGGGCGGGCTTGAAAACCGTTCTCGTCGAGCGCGACAGGATCGGTGCCGGCGCCAGCGGCGGCGTGCTGGGCGCGCTGATGCCGTATATGCCGGATCGCTGGGACATCAAGAAGCAGTTCCAGTTCGATGCCCTGGTCTCTCTTGAGCATGAGATCGCCACCCTTGAAGCGCAAACGGGACTATCCGCCGGTTATCGCCGTTCCGGACGGCTGATACCGCTGCCCAAGCCACATCTTCGCACCATCGCCCTTCGTCATGAGAAGGATGCCCTTGCCAACTGGTGGCAAGGAGACGAGCGGTTTTTCTGGCACGTTCAGGACAGTCCGGCAGCGGCCGTCTGGCCGGAGAGCGAGGCCATGGCGAGCGGCCTGGTGTTCGATACGCTCGCTGCCCGCGTCGATCCACGCCTGCTTCTTACCCTGCTGACCGGATTTCTGCGGCAATCCCGTCATGTGCGGATCGAAGAGGGGTGGGAGCTTGTCAGTCTTGACCCGGTCGCCGGAAAGGCGACGTTTGCCGGCGGGCATTCGCTTTCTTTCGGACACTGCATTCTTGCTGCCGGCGCGCAATCCTTCCCGCATCTGGATGCGCTTGAACGTTTGCCGGCCCCGGTCTCCAGCGGTACCGCCGTCAAGGGACAGGCGGCAGTGCTGAAAGCCGATATCGATTCTGCCCTGCCGGTGATTTTCATGGATGGGCTCTATGTTGTGCCGCACGACAACGGCCTCGTCGCGGTTGGAAGCACCAGCGAAAACAGTTTCGCCGAACCATTGTCGAACGACGACCTGCTTGAAGACCTGTTGCTGCGCGCAAGGGCGGTGGTTCCGTTGTTGCGCGATGCGCCGGTCGTCGAACGCTGGGCGGGGTTGCGGCCAAAGGCGATCGGTCGCGATCCGATGGTCGGGCGCCATCCCGATCATGATCGGCTTTATACCCTGACCGGGGGCTTCAAGATCAGTTTCGGGTTGGCGCATCGCCTTGCGGCAGGCGTGATAGGTGAAATGGCCGGGCAGGTGGACGAAACACTGCCCGACAGCTTCCGCTGCCGGACGCATTTTTCGTTTCTGCGTGCATCCTGAACTTTCCTGAAACGCGAACGAGCCCCGCGCGGACGTGAAACTCATTCGGACGTCGATGAGGAAGAATTACATCCAATAGGGCGGGACGCCGTAATAGTCATAGACGCGGCGCCCGTTTTCCTTGTTCCAATCGTACTCGTCGTCGCCTTCATATTTTGGCGCATTTTCCACCTGCTCACGTGTCAGGTCGGTGCGATAGCCGCCAAGATTTTCGTCGTAGCTCAGCTTGGCCCATGGGAGTGGGTAATGATCTTCGCCGATACCGAGGAAGCCGCCGAAGCCGAGAACGGCATAGGAGACGCGGCCGCTGCGCTTTTCCAAGATTACACGCTCGATCGTGCCGATATGCTTGCCGTCCTGGCCGTAAACGCGGGTACCTTCGACCTTGTCGCTGGCGATCAGGTCATGGGTTTCCTTGACGTTGGCGTCTCGGATATTGCTGTCCTGGTAAGTCATCATTCTTCTCCGTTTTGCTGTTAGCAGGGAGAAAACGAAGCAAAAGCCGGTTGGTTCCGGCTGATTTTCCGTGTTTCCGGCCAGATTGCCGCTTTTCCAAAACGAGCTGGCTGCGGACCACCGGTTGAAAACGGCGATTCTTCGTCATTCTGTCACGCAAATCGCTTAACCCCGGTCGCAGAACGAGATGCAACGGAGCGGAGCCCATGCGGTACGCCATCTATTTTACGCCGTCGATGTACGATCCCCTGTCGGTCGCCGCGGCAAGCTGGCTTGGCCGCAACGTCTATTCCGGCGAGGCGCCGGAGGCACCGTCGATTACCGGGTTCAGCCGGCAGGAATTGGCTTTTCACACGGCCGTGCCACGCCGATACGGATTCCACGGCACCATCAAGGCGCCGTTCTGGCTTAACCCCGAAACCAGCGAATCGGCGCTGCTGAAATCGCTGATGCATTTTGCCAGCACGGCGACGCCATTCGAAATTCCCCGCATGGAGGTTGCTCGACTTGGCGAGTTCTATGGCCTTATGCCTTCTGTCCCTTGCGAGCAGATGAACCATCTGGCGGCTTCCGTCGTCCAGGCTTTCGACGCTTTCCGTGCGCCGCTGAGCGATGCCGAGATCGAGCGCCGCGATCCAGACCGCCTGACGGCACCGCAGTTTTCCAATCTGCACCGCTGGGGCTACCCTTATGTGATGGACGAGTTCCGCTTTCACATGATGTTGACGGGTCCGGTGAATTCCAATCTCAATGCCCGGTTCGAGACAGCGCTGCGCGAATTTTTCGGGCCTTTGCTGAACGAGCCGCTGAAGATTTCAAGCCTTGCGCTCTTCATCGAGCCGGAACCGGGCGCGCCGCTGCGCGTCCATTCGCAGCATCCACTTGGCAAGCTCTCGGCGCACCGCCCCGTCGCCGCCGGTGTCACGGCGCGTGCGACGGCAATCTCGGACGTGTCGCCACGCATTTCGGAGACAAAGGCGGCTCTTGTCGCTCGGCGTCTCCAGGCGAACTGCTAAGGAGGTCGGGGTTGTTGCGGTCCGCGCAACAGCCTTTCCCAGTCTTGGATAGACTGCGCATTTCACCATTTTGACTTCGACTTTCCGGTCTCGGATGCTACCGTTCCGGCACATTCGAAGGGTGATTTGATGGCAGAACAATCCTATCCGCGCGATCTCATCGGCTATGGCCGCGATCTTCCGCAGGTCCGCTGGCCGGGCGATGCGCATATCGCCGTGCAATTCGTGGTCAATTACGAGGAAGGCGGCGAAAGCTCCATCCTCGATGGCGACAAGGCGTCGGAATCGCTGCTGTCGGAGATCGTCGGTGCGCAGCCATGGCCGGGCCAACGCAATCTCAACATGGAATCGATCTACGAATACGGCTCGCGCGCCGGCTTCTGGCGGCTCTGGCGGATGTTCACCAGCCGCAATGTCGATGTGACAGTCTATGGCGTGACGCTTGCCATGGCACGCAATCCGGAGGCGGTTGCCGCCATGAAGGAAGCCGGCTGGGAGATTGCCAGCCACGGTTACCGCTGGCTGGAATACAAGGATTTTTCCGAAGAGGAAGAACGCAAGCACATCCTCGAGGCCGTCCGTCTGCACACGGAACTGACCGGCTCCCACCCGCTCGGCCTCTATCAGGGCAAGCCGTCGGACAACACCTTGAAGCTGGTGCTTGAGGAGGGCGGTTTCGTCTATTCCTCCGACAGTTATGCTGATGAACTGCCCTATTGGGTACCGGGTCTGACGAAGGACAAGCCGCATCTGATCATTCCCTATACGCTCGACACCAACGACATGCGCTTTGCAACGCCGCAGGGCTTCAATTCCGGCGATCAGTTCTTCACCTATCTCAAGGACACGTTCGACGTGCTTTACGCTGAGGGTAAGGACGGCAGTCCGAAGATGATGAATGTCGGCCTGCATTGCCGCCTTGTCGGCCGTCCCGGCCGGGCCGCGGCCCTGGCGCGTTTCGTCGATTATGTGCTCAGCCACGAGAAGGTCTGGATTCCCAGGCGTATCGATATCGCCCGGCACTGGCATGAACATCACAAGCCGGAGGGTGGATTGTGATGAGCGCGAGGGAAAGCTTCGTCGCGCGGTTCGGCGGCGTCTTCGAGCATTCGCCCTGGGTGGCGGAACGGGCCTTCGATCGGGGGGCGGATATTGCGCTGACGTCCGATGATGTGCATGCCGCGCTTGTTGCCTCGTTCAGGACTGCGTCGCATTCCGAACGCCTTGCGGTTCTGAGAGCCCATCCGGATCTTGCGGGAAAACTGGCGATCGCCGGCGGTCTGACGGAGGATTCCAAGGCCGAGCAGGCGTCCGCCGGCCTCGACCGGCTTACGGCCGGCGAACACGCGCGCTTCTCCGGCCTGAACACGGCCTACACGGGAAAATTCGGCTTTCCCTTCATCATCGCGGTGAAAGGGTTGACCAAGGACGATATTCTCGCCGCCTTCGAAAGGCGGATTGACAACAGCCCGGAAGAGGAATTTGAGACAGCGTCAGCGCAGGTTGAGAAGATCGCGCTCTTGCGTTTGCGTTCGATGCTTCCGGGAGAAGACAATGCCTGAGACGATGCCGCCAGGCTTTCCTGTGGCGGGACTGCGAAACTGATGCCGAAGCTTTTGACGATCGAGCCGCTGACACAGGCGGCTTTCGCGCCCTTTGGCACGGTTATCGAATCTGATCCTTCATCCATGCGGCTGATCAACGGCGGCTCCACCGAGCGGTTTCATGCGCTTGGTCGGGCCGATGTAACGGGTGATGATGCCCGCGTGATCATCAACATCTTCCGCGGCCAACCGCGCAGCTTTCCCTATTCCTTGGCGATGATGGAGCGCCATCCCCTGGGGTCGCAGAGTTTTTCGCCGATCGGCGGCGGCCCCTGGCTTGCGGTCGTTGCGCCTGATGACGGCGGAAAGCCGGGGCTGCCGCGCGTATTTCTGGCAACCGGCGCGCAAGGCGTGAATTATGGCCGCAATGTCTGGCACCATCCGCTGATGGCCGTCGGGGCGGTCAGCGATTTTGTGGTTGTCGATCGCGACGGGCCGGGCAACAATCTGGAGGAGTTTTTCTACGTCGACCCCTTCGTCATCCCTAGTCCTCTCTGACCGCGAGCGAGGTTTCCATGAGCACGTCCGGCCGCCTGACAACCCATGTCCTCGATACCGCTCTCGGCAAGCCCGCCAGGGGTTTGAAGATCGATTTGTTTCTGATCGAGGGCGAGGGGCGCCGACTGCTGCGTTCGGTCGAAACCAACAGCGACGGCCGGGTTGATGGGCCGATGCTGGAGGGTGAAGCATTCGCAGTTGGAACTTACGAGTTGCTGTTCCACGCGGGCGATTATCTGCGTGCAACCGACGGCGCCTTGCCGGAGCCGGCTTTTCTCGATCTCATCCCGCTGCGCTTCGGGATTGCCGATAAGGCCAGTCACTATCACGTGCCGCTGCTGCTTTCGCCGTTCAGTTACTCGACCTATCGGGGCAGCTGACGTTCCTCCGCAGATTTCTGGTGACTTAAGTTTGACATATTTCGCCGGGACCGTCGGACCTGAACGCAGGGGCGGTCGTGTGCCGAGAGGTTGGGAATGAAAGTGAATCTTTCGGCACTTCTGGCGACGCTGGCACTTTTCGGCGTCGGGGGGCTTCAGCCCGCGCCGAAACCTGGGAGACGTCGCCGCCCTCGGTCAGGGAAGCCCAGCGAAACAAGCCGGCTGCGATCGAACGCCATCAGAAGATCAAGCAGAGGTTCCCGACCCGTGCCGATGTTGTCCTCATCGGTGATTCCATGGTGCGGCGCTGGACGCCGGAGGGGTTGCATACGTTGTTTGGGAAAGAACGTATTCTCAACCTCGGTGTCGGCGGCGACCGGACTGAGAACGTGTTGTGGAGGTTGAGCGATCTGCCCCTCGGGCAAATCTCGCCAAAGACCGCCGTTATCTTCGTCGGGACGAACAATCTCTCCCGGAAAAGCGACGGTCCCGCCGATATCGTTAGCGGTGTGGAAGCGGTCGTGAAGAAGGTTCGTTCTGCATGGCCGAACGTCGCGATTTCCGTGATGCCGATCCTTCCGCGCGGGCCGGATTTTTCCTTCCGCGAAAAAGATCGCGTCGAGATCAATGAGCGCCTTGCGCTGAATTCATCCTATCGCTTCGTGCACGTGGACGAAGCGGCATTGACATGCACTCAGCCCATGCCGGACATCGCCTCAGGTTGTCCGAACTACAACGAGGATCGGCTGCATTTGCTGCCGCCGGGCTATTCAATCGTCAATCAAGCGCTTGCGGAATCGCTGAACGCCAGACGTTGATCGTATCTGCGCCGCGAGCGTTCGAAGTTTAAACCTCTCACTACTCGGCAATCACATCCCGGTTGATATCGCGGATATCCCGCTTGCCGCAAAGCGCCATGGTGATGTCGAGTTCCTTGCGGATGATGTCGAGCGCCGTCGTCACGCCCGCCTTGCCGCCGGCGCCGAGACCGTAGAGGAACGGGCGGCCGATATAGGTGCCCTTGGCGCCGAGAGCGATGGCCTTCAAGACATCCTGACCGGAGCGAATACCACCATCGAGATGGATCTCGATCTGGTCGCCGACGGCATCGACGATCTTCGGCAGCATGCTGATGGAGGAGGGCGCGCCGTCGAGCTGGCGGCCTCCATGGTTGGAAACGATGATCGCGTCGGCGCCGGTTCTGGCTGCCATCTTTGCGTCCTCGACATCGAGTATGCCTTTCAGGATCAGCGGCCCGCCCCACATCTTCTTGATTTCCTCGACATTTTCCCATGACAGTCGCGGATCGAACTGTTCTGCCGTCCAAACCGAAAGCGAGGAAAGGTCCGAAACGTTTTTCGCGTGGCCAACAATGTTGCCGAAGCTGCGGCGCTTGGTCTGCAGCATCTGCATGCACCAGAGCGGACGTGTCGCCATCTGCCAGATGTGTTTGGGTGTGAATTTCGGCGGGGCGGAGAGGCCGTTGCGCAGGTCCTTGTGACGCTGGCCCAGAATCTGCAGATCGAGCGTCAAAACGAGTGCTGAGCACTTGGCCGCCTTGGCGCGATCTATCAGGTTCTTGACGAACTCCCGGTCGCGCATGACATAGAGCTGGAACCAGAAGGGTCTTGTCGTGACGGACGCCACGTCCTCGATCGAGCAGATGCTCATCGTCGACAGTGTGAAGGGTACGCCGAATTCCTCTGCCGCTTTTGCCGCCAGCATCTCGCCATCGGCATGCTGCATGCCGGTCAGCCCGGTCGGTGAAAGCGCCACCGGCATCGAAACTTTCTGGCCGATCATCGTACTTTCGAGCGAGCGGTTGGTCATATCGACCAGCACCCGCTGGCGCAGCTTGATGTTGCGGAAATCCTCCTCGTTGGCGCGGTAGGTGCCTTCGGTCCAGGCGCCGCTGTCGGCGTAGTCGAAGAACATCTTCGGCACACGGCGCTTGGCAAGTGCCTTCAGGTCGCGGATTTCGAGGATTTTGGACATGGCACGGGTTTCCATCTCAAGGGATGGTCCGGCAATATCATGTTTCGGGAACCGTTGTTAAGAGCCGAAATGACAAGAGGTAAAATAAATTTACCTCTTTGCCCCCGCTAGTCGCGCGCCACGATTTGCCCGCTGGCTGTCGCGTGGACTTCGCGGGCCCGCGCGGGCTTGGCGAGGCGGCGGCGGAATGTGCCCGGCTTGGTGCCGAAACGATCGTGGAACGCCTCGTAGAACCGGGAGAGGGATCCAAAACCGGCCTCGAATGCGATCGACGTAATTGGCAGATCGGTGGAAATCAGCAGCGATTGGGCGGTGTCCAGCCGGTGCCGGATAATCGACTGGTTGATGGTCACGCCAACCGTGCGTTTGAAAATGCCCATGGCATAGTTCGGGTGCAGGCCGACATCGCGCCCGACATCCTCGGCCGATATGTTTTCAAGCGCATGCTCGGTGATGAACCGCATCATCCGCTCGACATGGAACATGCGATCGGCATCGTGATGCTCGAAGGAGGCGATGGCCGAGCCCTGCTCGCGCAGGTCCTGCCAGCCTTCGCGGTCAAGCCGGCGCACGCGGGCGCCCAGTTCCTCGCGGACGATCTGTTCCAGCTCCGCGTCCCCGGACAGCAACTCTTCGCGCCAGCGTATGAAGACGTCGCGATCGTAAGGACGGATATCGAGAGCCTCGATCATTGCGCCGCGAAAGACTGCGTCGCGAAAGCGGCTGAGGCTTGGCAGTGCCAGGAACACGGACATCGGCACATAGAGGCAGATGAACCGGGTCGGCTCTTTGATATCCGTCACCTGATGCGGGATCATCCCCCAGAACAGGCAAAGCCGGCCTTCGGAAACGCTGAGTTCGCGCCCGTCGAACCAATAGGTCATTTCGCCTTCGAGCACGAAGTTGAGCTCGATCTGGCTGTGCATGTGCGGGCCTTCCATGCGCCGCACATTGATGTTGTCGCCGGCACAAAACCGGTGATCGCCGAAAACCACCAGCGGGTGGGCCGGGTCGCGCTCCGGATGGACCGGTGTCGCGCCGAGCCTGTTCACGAGTTTCGGGCGTCGCGTCATTTCATACCCTGCTGATGTTAGGAAACCGGAAGTCTAAGCCGAAATGTCGGAAGAAGATTGCGGGTTTCGGCAGCAAGGTCAAGCGGCTCATGCGGGGAAGAGGAACAGACCAGCCGCAGGACGCACCGGCACCACACGCTGATCCTTGGGAGGATATCATGATTTCTTTTAAAGCCGTGCTCGCGCTCGGCTATGCACTGACGGTCTCTACAGCTTTCGCAGGCGAACTCGTCATCAATTCCGACCAGTCCGATCCGGCGCCGAAAAAGGCGATGGAAACGCTGCTCGAAGGCTTCAAGGCCGCCAATCCGGACGTCACCGTCAAGTGGAACAATTTCGACCACGAGGGCTACAAGTCGGCGATCCGCAACTTCCTGACCGCGGACGCGCCCGACGTGGTGTCCTGGTATTCCGGCAACCGCATGGCGCCCTTCGTCAAGGCCGGCCTGTTCGAGGACGTGACCGACCTCTGGACCGAAAACAAGCTGGACGACCAGCTGAAATCGGCCGTCAAGTCGATGGAAATCGACGGCAAGAAATGGGGCATCCCCTATTCCTACTATCAGTGGGGCATCTACTACCGGAAGGACATTTTCGAAAAAGAAGGCATCACCCCACCAAAGACCTGGGCCGAACTGATTGCCGCCTGCGAAAAGATCAAGGCAGCCGGCATGACGCCGTTCGCAATCGGCACCAAGGCCCTGTGGCCGACCGGCGGCTGGTTCGACTATCTCGACCTGCGCGTCAACGGTTACGAGTTCCATATGGACCTCACGGCCGGCAAGGTTCCCTACACCGATCCGAAGGTGAAGGCCGTGTTCGAGAAATGGGCCGAACTGGTCAAGCCGGGCTATTTCCTCGAAAACCATGCCGCCATCGACTGGCAGGATGCCATTCCGCAGTTCGTTCAGGGCAAGGCGCCGATGTATCTGATGGGCAACTTCGCCGTTGCCGCAATGGTCGATGGCGGATTGAAGCCAGACCAGATCGGCTTTCTGCAGTTCCCGGAAATTACCGCCGGCATTCCGATGGCCGAAGACGCTCCGACCGAATCCTTCCACATCCCGTCGGGTGCGAAGAACAAGGAAGATGCCCGCAAGTTCCTTGCCTATCTGGCAACGCCTGAAGCGCAGACCAAGATGAACGATGTTCTGGGCCAGCTGCCCGTCAACAACCAGTCGGCCAAGTCGGAGGACCCGTTCCTCAAGGCCGGGTTCGAGATGCTGGCAAACGCCTATGCGCTTGCCCAGTTCTACGACCGCGACGCACCGGCCGAAATGGCCAAGGTCGGCATGGAAGGCTTCCAGCAGTTCATGGTCAAGCCTGATAATGTCGATACGATCCTCGAACGCCTCGAAAAGGCACGCGGGCGTATCTACAAGTAACCTCTGGCGTATCCAGCCTTGCGCGTTCCGACGCGCAAGGCCCCCTTCGATATTCCCATTCGTTTAAAAAGGGGCCGCGATGAGCAGCACCGTTCCCACGACGTCGAGTTACTGGAAGCGCAACCAGCAGCGCCTGGCGCCCTGGCTGTTTCTGGCGCCCGGCATGATCATGTTTTCGATCTACGTGATCATTCCGATCTTCGAATCCATCTGGATCAGCTTCTACGATTGGGACGGTCTGGGTGCCAAAACCTGGATCGGTATGGCGAATTACGTCGAGCTTCTCGATGACGAGGCGTTCTACACGTCGCTGAAGAACAATATCCTCTGGCTG
>Ga0307515_10006212_pt1 | contig 23994 bp, 20 predicted proteins | sample 17_EM_MG_FD_194513 | JGI IMG/M metagenome (GOLD analysis project Ga0307515, IMG submission 194513) | Populus trichocarpa ectomycorrhiza microbial communities from riparian zone in the Pacific Northwest, United States - 17_EM | ecosystem: Host-associated > Plants > Roots > Unclassified | place... | reverse complement strand
TGAAACGGGCCAATGCCGCGCGACAGGCGTTCTCCCCCGACTCCGGATTGATCCGGAGAAAGTTATCGCGGATCGATGCGTCGGGATCGAGGATGCTCATCTGCTGGTCGAGCATGGCGAACGGGGTCATGACGCGAACCGTTCCCGATGCGGGTTGAAGGGTGCCCGTGATCAAGGCGAGCAATGTGGACTTGCCCGAACCGTTCGGACCGGTCACGGCCAGGCGCTCCAGTCCCGTGATATCGAATGACAGGTTCTCGATGACGGGTTGGTCCGGGTGGTAGCCGGCTGTGACGCCGTCAACCCGCAGCACCAGCTTTCCCGCAGGCAAGTCCGTCGATGGCAGCGAGACCGACAGTTCCCGAAGGTTCTCGATCTTCTCGCGGGCCGAGTCGAGATCGGCCTCCGCTTCGCTGCGAAGCCGTTCCGCCAGCCGGGCATTGCCGCCGCTCGTGTTCTCGCTACGCTGCTTGCGCGCGCCGATCAGGATGCGCGGGATGTCGCCTTTTGCTGCCGCTCGCTTGCCAGCGGAATCCTTGCGGGCCTTGCGCTCAGCCGTTGCCTGGACACCGCGCGCTACCTCGGTCAGGCGCTTTTCGGCATCGGCGAGATCGTGTTCGGCGGCGGCCAGTTCCAACGCCTTGCGTGCGCGATATTGCGACCAGTTGCCGCCGTAGCGCATGGCGCCCAGTGTTGTGAGTTCCACAATGGCATCGACGGATTCGAGCAGTTCGCGGTCATGGCTGACGACGATCGCACCGCCCTTCCAGCACCTCAGCAGATCGATCACCGCCGCACGGCCGTCGCGATCGAGATTGTTGGTCGGCTCGTCGAGCAGCAGGAAATCCGGTTCCTGGAAGACCAGCGCCGCGAGAGCTGCGCGTGTTCTCTGTCCGCCCGAGAGTGCGTCGAGGGATGTATCGGCGTCGGCACTCAGCCCGGCGCGGGCGAGTGCCGCGGCGATCCGGATTTCGAGCGTCCAGTCGGCGGATGCGAGTTCGCCGGCTGTCGCTTCACCGGCCACCGCGCGCTGGAGAACGGCGAGTGCAGATTCGACGACGAAGAGGGTGGCGATGGTCTCATCCGGCCAGATCTGGACGCGCTGGTCCAGCATGCCGATACTGCCGGCGACGGAGACCGTTCCAGCTGCAGGCGCGAGTTCGCCCGTGATCAGCCGGAGCAGTGTCGATTTGCCGACGCCGTTGCAGCCGATTAGCGCTGTGCGCTCCAGCCCGAAGCTGAGATCGAGATTGGTGAAGAGCGGACGGCTGTCAGGCGTTGACCACGAAAGTTTGGAAAGCGTGATGGATGCGGGCATGGATTCGAATTTCCCGATTGGCAAGGCAAGGCGGCGTTGCGTTCGGGGTGAGTTCCATGATGCACCATCCTGTTGGTGTGGTCGATGGCCGCTATTTAGTCGATCCGGCCGGGTCGTTCAAGTCATGAGGAGTGCAAACGGCCGCCGGCTGAAGATCCTGGCGATGGGTACGTCGCGGCCGAAAGTCTCGTCGACATCTCCCAAAGCGTCCCTGATATGGGAGATGTCGGCGGGCATGGTCAGTGATGTGTCGTACCAGTAGTCCCGGGAGAGATGTTTACCGCCGGCCACCGCATCAAAGTTCAGACGTGGCACTACAATGATCGCTGACGCGCCGGCACGGCGACGCCGGAATGCGACGATTTTATCGCTTCGCGGGCCCTGAACTTCGAGGGGGATGTATTCGCCGATGGTGAATAGGTCGGGATGACGGGATCGGAGCTTGAGCGTGCGGGCAATCATCCATGACTTCAGCGCTATGGGATTGCTGTATGCAGGCTCTCCGTCGGGCGGAGCCAATGCCACAAAATCCGGAATGCGACGGTTATCGGGATCGACGAGGCTGAAGTCGAAACCCTCGCAGCCCTGATAGATATCCGGCACGCCGGGAACCGTGAGCTTGAGCAGCGTCTGCGCAAGACTGGTTACGATGCCGGTCGCGGCATAAGGCGCCAGCACCGTTCGGAAATCTTCGAGAAACGATCCGTTTTCCGACGAAAGCAGATGGGCGGCATACGCTTGCGAGGCAGCTTCATAGGGTTCGTCGATGTCGGACCAGTTTGTCCGCAGCTTTGCTTCGCGGAAAGCCTTTTCGAGATAGGCCAGGAAGCGCGCGCGGATCTCCGCCAGCCGTGCTTCGTCACAAGGATCGAAATCGAGCGGCACGACACCTGCGAGCGCCTGATAGATCAGCCATTCAGCGGCTGAATCGGGGGCGGGGCCTTCGGGCAATTGCACGATGAGCCCACGATGCATGTCGCGCCAGCGGCTAACCGCCGCGACCCAGCTCTCCGGCGCCTCGCTCAAGGTGTAGAGCCGTGCGCGGGCATCTTCGCCGCGCTTGGTGTCGTGGGTCGATGTCGTCGTCAGAGCCAGAGGCCGTGCGCGGACCCGCTCCTGCATGCTCGCGTGGAAACGATCCAAGCCACCCTGCCGGCCGATTGGATCGCCGCCCACCTCGTTGAGCGCGATGAGCCTATTGTAGCGGTAGAAAAATGTGTCCTCGAGCGATTTGGCGAGGATCGGGCCGGTCAGTTGCTGCAGGCGGGTTCGGAAACCGATGGAGTCGGTCCGGGAAGGCTTGCTGACTTTGCCTGACAAGACGTTGTCGAGGAAGGAGAACGCGGAGCGAAGCTCGGGATGACCGGCGGCCAATGTCTCGAAGACCTCGTCCAAAACCTGCCTATCTGTTTCGCTAAGGCCTGCATCGAATCCGTAGGTGCGATAGACTGGAAAGCCCGTCGCCAGTTCAAGAACGGCCTCGTTGAGCTTGCCGTCAAGCGTGAGACTTTCGCTGCCCTCGACCTTTGCAATCTTGGCGGCCAATTTCTGAAGCGCACTGATTTCACCGCGGAAATTCACATCGGCCAATAGTCGCTTGGCCTTGTGGAGTTCATCTTCCGGCTCCGAAAAATTGGATGCGATCTCAACCCATGTGTCGTCTAGGACCTGGCTGTCATGATCGGTGAACAGGTTGGAAAGCGCTGCGATGAATTCATAGCCGGTGGTGCCTGCAACCGGCCAGTCGTGCGGCAGTTTTTCGTCGCCCTCGAGGATTTTTTCGATGACGATATACGTCTCCGGACCGGCTTTGTCGCGAAGCCGCTGCAGATAACCCGAGGGATCGGCCAACCCATCGACATGATCGACCCTGAGCCCCTGGGCGCGTCCCTGTCGCACGAGGTCAAGCGCGAGTTGGTGGACGGCGTCGAACACGGTATCATCCTCGACCCGTATGCCGACCAGCCCGGTGACCTCGAAGAACCGGCGGTAGCTCAGCCCGTTTGCGGCCTCACGCCAGTGGATCAGCTTCCAGGGCTGGAGATCCAGTAGCCGGCAAATGTCCGCGACGTCGCTGACCAGGGCATGATCGGCACCATGCGTTGTCAGGATGTCCCGGACGGCGTCATGAAAAGCGGTTTCGCCTTCAGGATTGGCATTCTCCGAGACGGCTCCGATCAGATCCTGAATTTCAGATGACTGGAAGATCGATGCGTAAGTTGCCGGATTCAATGGATAATGCGTGCCGCGATAATCGAAGGAAATCGTGCCGCTGGATGTGTCGAGCACGATGCTGCCATGTCCGTCTGCAATCTCCTGCTCGATCGACCCGGTGAGAACGGGCAGCGTCAGCCGTTGATCCCAATCGTTATCGAAGAACGTCGCATAGGGACTCGCGGGACCCCATTTCACGACACTGGCCCACCAGGGATTTTCGAGCGATGCGGCCATGTGGTTGGGTACGATATCGAGGATCAGGCCGAGTCCCGCCCCGAGCAGTGCGTTCGAAAGGCGGATAAAGCCCTCCATGCCACCGATCTCCGGATCCACCGTATTCGGATCGGTGACGTCATAGCCATGCGCCGAACCGCTGACGGCGGAAAAGACAGGCGATGCATAGAGATGGCTCACGCCGAGGCTTTTGATATGTGGAATGAGACCGACTGCACGATCGAATGTCATGCCGTTGCGGAACTGAAGCCTGTAGGTCGACGATGGCGTCGTGGAGGGGGCATTTTCCGGGCCGTTGCTAGCCATGGGTAATCAGTGTCTCCGCATTGTCGGGAACAGTTCGGGGGACCGCTCCGTGCTCGTCCGGCATCAATTCAACGATGGCGAGCAAAGGAAGATGATCCGACGCCTGGCGGGCGAGCGGTGTATCGATCACCTCGTAGCCGATAATCCGCGCTCTGGCATTGGCGAAAATATGGTCTAACCGCAGCATCGGAAATCGGGCGGGGAAGGTCGGCCGGGCGGGAATTGTCAGCGTGCGTTTCGACAGGCCTTCCGCCAGTATCGCGTAGCTGCGAGAGCGCGGGCCGGCATTGAAATCACCGGCGAGCAGCGATGGCGCGGCGCGGCATTGCGCGCTCCCGAGCCAGTCTTCGCCGGCAAGCATCCGGGCCTGCAGCATGCGTTCGCGCCGCCATAGACCGAAATGCGTGTTGACGATCTGAACCTTGACGCTGAGATAATCGACTTCCACCCAGATCGCTCCACGCGGCTCGCCGACCGAGGGCAGGGCCGCCGCCCGGATAACGCGGGATGGCAAGGCGGTGAGAATCGCGTCGCCGTATCTTTCCTCTTCCACATGCAAGGCAGGGTGAAAGTGCGCGGCCATGCGCAGATGCTCGGCGATCATATGGGCCTGATCGACCCCGCCTGTCCGCGTGCGGCCCACATCGAGTTCCTGGAGCGCGATGACCTGGGGATCGGTTGCGGCGATGACTTCGGCGATGCGGGCGGGATCGTGCCGGCGGTCGCGGCCGCGGCAGCTATGGACATTGTAGGTCAGCACGCGAAGAGGGCCGCGGCGCGAAGAATCGTTCGAGGGTATTTGCATGGCAAAGGAACCCGCGGGAGGGCCATTCGTTCCCCCTCCAGTCAGCCATTGCGGGATCAGCGCATGTTTCTCCGATACTTGTTCAAGGCTATCATCGTGCTCGCCATAGCCGGCGCAGTCTTTCTTCTCTATCGGACTCTGCGCGAATACGGCATCGACGACATCAGTCGGGCCCTGCGATCGATCCCCGCATCGAACCTGATGCTTGGTCTTGCATTCGTGGCCGGATCCTATTTCTGCCTGGCCTGCAACGATGCGCTGGCAGTGCGCTACGCCGGCAAACCACTGCCATTTCACCAGACGGCGCTAGCCTCATTCACCAGCCTGTCGATTGGCCATAATGTCGGTGTCGCGGCGCTCAGCAGCGGCGCCATTCGCTATCGCTTCTATTCGCGATGGGAGTTGACTACCGAAGATGTCGCCAAGGTCATTCTCTTCTGTGGTGTGACGGTGGCGCTGGGGCTTGCCACGCTTGGCGCCGGCGCAATCTTCCTGCGGCCCGACGATGTGGCTGATATGACCGGGCTCAGCGCCGGGGGGATTTCGATTGCGGCGCTTGCGTGCCTGGCGTTCCCGGTACTCTATCTTCTCCTCGCCGCCTTTCTGCGCAAGCCGCTCCACATCCGCGAATGGAGCTTCCAGATGCCGTCACTGCCGCTCGCGGCGGGTCAGATCCTGATCGGTACCGTGAACTTTTCTCTGGTCGCGGCGAGCTTGCATCAGATGCTGTCGGCGTTCGAGGAAGCCTCCTATCTCAAGGTGGCGACGGCTTCGATTACGGCAAATATCGCCGCGATCATCAGCCACGTTCCAGGTGGGCTTGGTGTCCTCGAGGCGACGATCGTGCAGATTCTTCCCGGCGCGGAATCGATCGCCGCCGTCATCGCCTACCGGGTGATTTACTATTTCATCCCGCTGGCGATCGGACTGCCGCTTTTGATTGGCAGCGAGTTCGTGCTGAAGTCTGGTTCCGAGTTAAATGAAAATGCTGAATAGCCTTGTGGCTGCAGCGTCCAGGCTCTTCCTCACTCTTTGAAGCGGCCAGAACGGCTTTGCCGGATCGACGAGATCTGTGCCCCAGATCGGCCCGACCTCGCCTTTGTCCACCCGGACCGGCATGTCGCGAAGGCCGCGGGGGTGGGTATTGAGCTCATCGATCGCCTTGGCCAGCGAATGGGTCCGGGCAATCGCCTCGGCTACGGCCTCTTCGCTCGCGTCGAGATGTTCCGCCATCAGGCGATTGCGAAGGCTGGAGATCGAACTGCAACCATCACCGCCGGCCTCGATGCCGAGATCGGCTTCGGTATCCATTCCTTCCGACCGGTTGTTGAGGTTGGACGAGCCAACGCGCACGAAGGTGTCGTCGATGACCAGCAGCTTGGAATGAATAAGCACATCCTGCTCGCTCCCATCCGCCTTCGGCACAACAGGATACATGACCCGCAGCCGGCCATGAATGTCGGCGCGCTTGAGCCGCCGAATCAACCGGTCGCGATTGCCGCCCATGACCACCTTTTCGAGGAACCCGTGCGACGCGCGGGTGAGCACGACAATGATATCCGGGCCATCGGGATCCCTAAGGCGCTCGCTCATGCAATCGGCTATCCCGAAAAACGCGAAATACTGCGTCTCCATGTAGATGTGCCGCCGCGCCGAGCGAAGCGCGTCGAGGGTAAGCTGCATTGCCTGCTTCTTGCTCTTGCGCGTGGCGCGACCGGGTTCGGTCAGCGAAAGTGCCACCTGGCAACCCGCGAGCGCGGGCTCGACATTGGGGGGCCAGAGGTCGGTCTCGACCTTTTCCCTTTCGTGTTTCTCGCCGGTGGCGCGTTCCCATCGTTTGCGCGCGAGATCGCCGATCGAGATTGCCGACGCTCCCGTCACGACCGACTGGAGATCATGTACGGGGTCGTATGCTTCGCCGTCCGGCGAAATCCTGAGAGGATTGTCGGATTCATGGGCTGCCGTGTCCCAGCGCCTGGCTGTGAGATCGATGCCGCCGAGAAACGAAATGGCATCATCGACCACCACGATCTTCTGGTGGTGCGAGCCGCGAAGCGGGTGTTTCGTGTCGAAGCGCAGATGAACGCGAGGATGGTTGGACCATGTGTTCTCGCGGAAAAGACGGAGCGACTTGCCGGAATAGATCGGTCCCATAGCCCAGACGAGAATGCGGATTTCCAGTTCCGGATTTTGATCGACGAGCGATCGGAGGAACGCGCCGAGCGTTGGGCCGGGACGTTCGGGATCAAGGTGAATATCGGGATTGAAATCCCAGCCGATGATCCAGATCGCTCTTCTGGCCTTTGGAAATATCTCTTCGAGGCTGCGGTAGTATTCGGCAGCGTCGATGATGAAGCCTGCCTTCTCGGCAAAATCCGAGCGCCAGGCGTTGCGCTCAAGATTGATGATGCTGGAATGATCTCGGGCTTGCTGCATGAATTCCCTGTCGCGTTCAAGATGCCGGCGCATCAATATCGCGCCCTGTCAAGGAAACTGCGAGAACCGGGCCGGAGTTCCGCCGGCATGACGGAAAGTGAATGATTGCAGGCGGCTAGCGTAAAAGCCCCTGACCGCCGTCTATCCAGATCGGTGTGCCCGTGATGTGGCGCGAGCGGCGTGACGCCAGAAATAGAATTGCCTCAGCGACGTCCTCACTCTCGCCGGCCTCGCCGCCGGTGATCGGTATGTCGCCTTCCGGCCATTCGACCGGTACCAGCGCTTCGTCCGTGTTACGCGTCTCGGTATTGTCGTTGATTCTGGTTTCGATTGCCCCCGGACAGACGGCGTTGACGCGGATTTTGTGGTGCCCCAGCTCCAGCGCCAGTTGTTGCACCATTGCGAGCTGCGCGGACTTGGTGGCCGAATAGGCGGTGGCGCCGGGTGTCGTGAAGGTGCGCGTGCCGTTGATCGACGAGACGACGATGACCGAACCGCCATTCGGCTTGAGATGCGGCACTGTAAGATGCAGCGTCAGGTAGGTGCCGCGGAGGTTGACCGCGATCGTCCTGTCCCATTCGGCAGGCTTGAGGTCGTCGATCGGCGCCCAGACGCCGTTGATCCCGGCATTGGCGACGACGATATCAAGCTTGCCGGTGGCGTGGATCAGTTCTTTGATTGCTCCGCGCATCTCGTCTTCGTGGGCGATATCGGCACGCAAAGCGATCGCCCGCCCACCCGTCACTCCAATAGCGGCGACGGTCTTTTGGATCTCATCCGCCGTGTGGCCAAGAACAGCCACCAGGGCGCCGTGTGCCGCGAGCAGTTGCGCGGTAGCCTTGCCGATGCCCGAGCCGCCGCCCGTCACAAGCGCCACCTGGTCCTCGAGTTCGCGGCGTGCAGGCGTCATATCGCTGCTCAGCGGTAGAAAAGCATGAGGCTGCGCGCCGTGGCCAATACCGGCTTCTTGGCCTTGACCGGCCCTTCCGACAGCGGCGTCTTGCAGGTCGCGAGCGCGAAACTCCAGTCGTCCTCACCGAAATCCGGCAACGTGAAGGAGACATCCTCGGCACGTGGATTGAATATGATCAATACCTCCGACCATAGCTCGGCATCGTCCTTCAGGTCCGGACGCTGCAGATGCAGGCAGAGCGTGGGCTCGTCGTGCCAATGCTCGGCAAGCTGTTCGCCGCCCTCTGACGTAAACCAGTTGACGATCATGCCGTCGCGCCAGTTCTCGCGACGAAGCAAGGGTTGGGCTGTGCGCAGTGCGATCACGCGCTTGGTAAAATCGAGCAGGTCCTGATTGGCGCCGGAAAGACCTTCCCAATCCAGCCATGTCAGTTCGTTGTCCTGGCAATAGGTGTTGTTGTTGCCGGATTGGCCATGTCCGAATTCGTCACCGGCCAGCAGCATCGGCGTGCCATGCGAGAAGAACAACGTCGCGAGGAAATTCCGCTTCTGGCGCTCTCTGATATCGTTGATGCCTTGATCGGAGGTCGGGCCTTCGGCGCCGTAATTGTGGCTGCGATTGTGATCGTGGCCGTCTTTATTGTCCTCGCCGTTGGCCTCGTTATGCTTGCCATCGTAAGAGACGAGGTCGTTGAGCGTGAAGCCGTCATGCGCGGTTACGAAATTGACGCTCGACCATGGGCGGCGGCCGCGCTGGTCGTAGCAGTCGCCCGAGCCCAGAATGCGGGCGGCGAAATCCGGCGCGGTGTGTTCGTCGCCCTTCCAGTATTCGCGGACGCTGTCGCGATACTTATCGTTCCATTCCGCCCAGCCGGGCGGGAACCCGCCGACCTGATAGCCGCCCGGGCCAATGTCCCAGGGCTCGCCGATGAGTTTGACGCGCGCGAGCACCGGGTCCTGCAGCACAGCGTCGAAGAAGCCGCCGCGCTCGTCGAAACCTTCCGGCTCGCGGCCGAGGATGGTGCCGAGATCGAAGCGGAAGCCATCGACCTCCATTTCCTCTACCCAGTAGCGCAGCGAATCCATCACCATCTGCAGTACACGGGGATGGGAGGTGTTGACAGTGTTTCCGGTGCCGGTGTCGTTGATGTAGTAGCGGTGATTGTCGGCAAGCGTGCGGTAATAGGAAAAATTATCGAGCCCCTTGAAGCTCAAGGTCGGGCCAAGTTCGTTGCCCTCGGCGGTGTGATTGTAGACGACGTCGAGGATCACCTCGATGCCGGCATCGTGATAGGCGCGCACCATGGCGAGGAAGCCATCCTGGCCAGACGGGCCGAAATAGCGCGATGCCGGCGCGAAAAAGCCGAACGTGTTGTAGCCCCAGTAATTGGTCAGGCCCTTGTCGGCGAGATGGAAATCGTCGAAGAATTCATGGATCGGCATGAGTTCGACCGACGTGATGCCGAGGCTCTTGATATAGTTCACCGTCGCTTCGTGGCCGAGGCCATCGAAGGTGCCTCGCAATTCCTCTGGGATCAGCGGATTGCGCTTGGTGAAGCCTTTCACATGGGTCTCGTAAATCACGGTCTGCGGCCACGGGACAGACGGCCGGAGGATTTCCGTGCGCTCGCGAGGCGCGATCACCCGGCATTTCGGCATGAAACGAGCATTGTCCCGCTTGTCGAAAGTGAGGTCCTTTTGCTCGGCGTTGAGATCGTAGGCGAAATGCGTGTCGGAACTTTCAAGCCTGCCATGAAAGCTGCGCGCATACGGGTCGGCAAGAAGCTTGTTGGGATTGAAGCGATGGCCGTTCTCGGGGTCGAACGGGCCGTGCGCGCGGAGGCCGTAAAGCGTACCCTCCGACAATCCGGGGACGAAGCCATGGAAAAGCTCATGTGTGTTTTCGGGAAGGGTTAGTCGCTGAATTTCAATCGTTCCCGACGGATCGAAGAGGCAGACCTCGATACGCTCGGCATGTGCGGAAAAGACGCTGAAATTGACGCCACCCTCGGCAATGGTCGCGCCGAGCGGCGTCGGCTCCCCCGCTTGAATGGAAAACTGAGATACTTTCGCGTCCATGCTGAACTCAAACCCCCGGAATTGTTGCACCACAGCAAAACGCCGAAACATGGATCCGGTTCCGTGATGGTGCGAAGTTGCCACGTTCCCGGAAGAGTTTTCGCGAGCAGGGAACCTGTTGGAGAAAAATGAGTTCATCGCTGGCAAGGGAGGATTTCAATGAAGACACATGACATCATCTGTGAACCGGACGGCTGGACCTATCTCGTCAATGGCTTGAGAACGGCGAGCTACCCATCATGGTTCATGGCCCTCAACGCCGCACGGAATTCGGCCGAACGCGACGCGCGGGAGGGCATAGCGGCTGCTTTGCGCTATCAGGGTTCCGACGGGAAACTGCATCCGGTTCAGACAAAAAGTCCTGCGGATGCAGGGACCGCTGTGCTTTCACAGGGCAGAACTCCGATGTTGGACAAACGTGGCTCGCAGCGGCTCGGCACCTGATCGCTGGAGCGCAGGCAGTCAGGCCTGCTGCCTGAACAAAGCGATCTGATCTTCCAGCCAGCCCGCAAACTTCACGGCCGGTGGAAAATCCAGTTTGTGATGCGGCCGGACGAGGTAATAAGCGCTTTCGCTCTCGATTGCCCAATCGAAGGCCCGTATCAATTTCCCTGTCGCCAACTCGCTCTCTATGAGAAAAATCGGCATCAGCGCCACGCCGAGACCAGCGATGCAGGCCTGCGTGACGTTCGAAAATTGTTCGAAGACCATGCCTTCGCGGTGTTGGTCGCCGATGTCGAGCGTCGAGAACCAGTGCCGCCAGGCCCCCGGTCGGGAGATCATTTCAAGAAGCGGCGTGCCCAGAAGGTCGATCGCGGTGAAAATCGGATGCTCTGCAAGAAAGTCCGGGCTGCAGACCGGAACGACCGTCTCTCCCATCAGGAATTTGCAATCGGCATCTGGCCAGTCGGGGCGTCCGACATGGATTGCCACGTCGATATTCTCGGAGCGAAAATCGAACTGGCCGATGCGGGTGGCGAAGCTGATGGTGATCTCGGGATTTTTCTGTACGAAATCCGGGATGCGCGGCATCAGCCACCGTGTGCCGAATGTCGGGAGGATCGCGAGCCTGAGCCGCGTTTCCTCCGATCCGGACATGGCAGCTAGCGAAAGCGAACGAATCTTCGCGAGGACATCGGAAACACCTTCGGCGTAGGCCTTGCCTTTCTCCGTGAGCCGCGCACCTCGCCCCGTACGCTCCAGCAGCGTTGCGCCGAGTTGCTCTTCGAGGAGAGAAACATGCCGGCTTATCGCCCCTTGGGTGAGATGCAGCATGGATGCGGCCGCGCTGAAGCTGCCTGTGCGCGCCACGGCGTCGAACGCGGCAAGCGCTGAGGTGGAGGGCAGTAGACGTCTTTGTGTTGGCTTCATACGCTATGAGTAAAGCTCATAACGCGATTAGTAAACATGGTTTGTGCTCCGGCCCGTCCTGATGCATGTTGCGGGCGATAGAAATTTCAGGAGCAAACCATGGCTGCGGCATCCTTCGTCTGGGACGATCCCTTTCTCATTGAAGACCAATTGAGCGACGAAGAGCGCATGATCCGCGATTCGGCGGCGGCGTTTGCCAAAAGTGAACTCTTGCCTCGCATCGAGGATGCCTATCTCGAAGAGAAGACCGATCCTGGTATGTTCAAGCTGATGGGGCAGGCGGGTCTGCTCGGCGTGACGCTGCCCGAGGAATTCGGTGCGGCCAATGCGAACTATGTCGCCTATGGCCTCGTGGCGCGGGAAGTCGAGCGCGTGGATTCCGGTTATCGTTCGATGATGAGCGTGCAATCCTCGCTGGTCATCCACCCGATCTATGCCTATGGCTCGCCGGAACAGCACAAGAAATACCTGCCGGGCCTCGTCACTGGTGACCTGATCGGCTGCTTCGGCCTCACCGAGCCGGATGCCGGCTCCGATCCCGGCGGGATGAAGACACGCGCCGAAAAAATCGCCGGCGGTTATCGCCTGCGCGGATCGAAAATGTGGATTTCCAATGCGCCGATCGCCGATGTCTTCGTCGTCTGGGCGAAGTCGGAAGCGCACGACAACGAGATTCGCGGCTTCATTCTGGAGAAGGGCATGAAGGGCCTTTCCGCGCCGAAGATCGGCGGCAAGCTGTCGCTTCGCGCTTCGATCACCGGCGAAATTGTCATGGAAGGCGTCGAGATTGGCGAGGATGCGCTACTGCCCAATGTCTCGGGTCTCAAGGGCCCGTTCGGCTGCCTCAACCGCGCTCGCTACGGCATTTCCTGGGGCGTCATGGGTGCTGCCGAGGACTGCTGGCACCGCGCCCGCCAATACGGCCTCGATCGCAAGCAGTTCAACAAGCCGCTCGCCGGCACCCAACTCTACCAGAAGAAGCTCGCCGACATGCAGACCGAGATTGCTCTCGGCCTGCAGGGTAGCCTGCGCGTCGGCCGATTGATGGATGAACACCGCTTCGCGCCCGAGATGATCTCGCTGGTCAAGCGCAACAATTGCGGCAAGGCGCTCGACATCGCCCGTCAGGCCCGGGACATGCATGGCGGCAACGGCATCCAGATCGGCTACCACGTGATGCGCCATTCGCAGAATCTCGAAACGGTCAATACCTATGAGGGTACGCATGACGTCCATGCGCTGATTCTCGGTCGCGCCCAGACCGGCATCCAGGCGTTCTTCTGATGGATGCGCCGCTCAAGGGCATCAAGGTGCTGGAATTGGCTCGCATCCTGGCGGGCCCGTGGTGCGGCCAGACGCTGGCCGATCTCGGCGCCGATGTGATCAAGGTCGAAAGCCCGGAGGGCGACGACACCCGCAGATGGGGTCCGCCCTATATCGAGCGCGAGGGCGAGAAGACCGCAGCCTATTTCCACGCGGCCAATCGGGGAAAACGCTCCGTCACCGCCGATTTCACCAGGGATGAGGGCAGGGCACTGGTGCTCGATCTTGCGCGGCAGGCAGACGTGCTGATCGAGAATTTCAAGGTCGGTGGTCTCAAGAAATACGGGCTGGATTATGAGAGCCTCAAGGCGGTCAATCCGCGCCTGATCTATTGCTCGATCACCGGCTTCGGCCAAGACGGGCCCTATGCGCCGCGCGCCGGCTACGATTTCATGATCCAGGGGATGAGCGGCATCATGGACCTGACCGGGGAACCGGACCGGGAACCGCAGAAGATCGGCGTCGCCTTCGCCGATATCTTCACCGGCGTCTATTCCGTCGTCGCCATCCAGGCCGCGCTGATTGCGCGCGAGAGATCGGGGCAGGGCCAGCATATCGATATGGCGCTGCTCGACTGCATGACCGGCGTGCTGGCCAACCAGGCGATGAACTTCCTCGCCTCCGGAAATGTGCCGAAGCGGCTGGGCAATGCGCATCCCAACATCTCGCCGTACCAGACCTTCGCGGTTGCCGACGGCCACCTGATCGTCGCTTGTGGCAATGACAGCCAGTTCGGGCGGCTGGCGGAGATTCTCCGTGTTGGCGAGATGGCGTCGGATGAGCGGTTCAAGACCAATGCCGCACGCGTTGCCAACCGACATGAGCTTAGTGATACGATGGAGGCCAAGACGAAGCTCTGGCAGCGCGACGACCTGCTGGCGGCGCTGGAAAAGGCCGGCGTTCCCGCCGGGCCGATCAATTCGGTGGCCGATGTGTTCGAGGATCCGCAGTTCATTCATCGTGGCATGAAGATCACGCCGGATGGCGTGCCGGGGATACGGACGCCGATCACGTTTTCGGATACGCCGCTGTCGCTGGAGAGGCCATCGCCGAAATTGGGCGAGCATGACGGGGCGGCGTTCGATTAGGCGAGGCGGCGGCTCGCCGCCCTGGCCGTCCTGATGCTCGCGGAAATCAAGCTGTCGCCGGAATACGGGCGATGACCTTGATCTCGAAATCGAAGCCCGCCAGCCAGTTGACGCCGATCGCCGTCCAGTTCGGATAGGGCTTGCTGCTGAAAACCTCCTGCTTCACAGCCATGAATGTTTCGAACTGCTTTTCTGGGTCGGTGTGGAAGCTGGTGATATCGACGATATCGTCGAAATTGCCGCCTGCCGCTTTCAGCGTAGCCTCGAGGTTGCTGAACGCCAAGCGAACCTGGCGCTCGTAATCGGGTTCGGGCGTGCCGTCTTCGCGGCTGCCCACCTGTCCGGAAACGAACAGGAGATCACCGGATCGGATGGCAGCGGAATAGCCATGCTTTTCATAGAGGTTATGGCGGTTGGCGGGGAAGATTGCTTCTCGTTGGGTCATGATGTTCTCACTTTGACTGAGTGATGAACCGGGAGCGGGCTTCACAAACACAGCTCCATTTGATATACGGTACGTATCTGAAATAGGTCCGGCTTGTCTTTTTGTCAAGTTCAGATACGCATCGTATCTGAAATCAAGGGTTTTCATGGTCAAGCCACGTAGCGAAACAATGCGGGAAAATCGTGCCAAGCTCATTATGGCCGGACGGCAGGCGTTTGCGGAAAATGGCTACGCGGTGGCATCCATGGATGAGCTGACGGCCCGTGTGGGTTTGACGCGAGGTGCGCTTTACAAGAATTTCGGAGACAAACGCGGGCTCCTGGCAGCGGTTGTCGACCAGATCGATACGGAAATGGCGTCGCGCGCCAGGGAAATCGGCCTAGGGGCGGCCGACGAGTGGCAGGCCCTGCTGGCCGAAGGCGCTGCCTATATCGAGATGGCACTTGACCCGGAAGTGCAACGAATTGTGCTTCTCGACGGACCGGCCGTATTGGGAGACCCGTCTCAATGGCCGAGCCAGAACTCTTGTCTGCAGGTGACCAGAAGCGCTCTCGAGCGCCTCATGGCGAAAGGCATAATCAAGCCCCTTGACGCGGAAGCGGCCGCGCGACTTGTCAGTGGCGCGGCCCTCAATGCGGCTCTGTGGGTCGCGGCGAGCGACGACCCGCAGGTCGTGCTGCCGAAAGCGGTCGAGGCCTTCAAAGCCTTGGCCGAGGGACTGCTATTAGGAGGACCTTCCAGCCCACAGCCCTGAGCTCACTTCCCCCCTCCATACTGGATCGCGCTTTTCGGCGAACGCCTAGGCACCTTCGAGATTATCCTCGCTGCCGTAGAGCACATCGACGTCTTCATATCCCAGCCGGGGCAGAAGAATTTCGGGCCGGCGCCGGTGATGATCGTGACGTGCAGGCTCTCGTCATCACGGATCGCGCGCAGTTCCAGGAAAGTCCGTCGGAGACGCGGGCGCGGTAGTGCGGACGATTTTCTGAATCGCGAGAGGCGCTTAAGCTGATTTTCTGAATGATCGATTGAGGTGCAGGACGCCTGCATCATTCCGACAGGCTGGCGGACGCTTCGCGAAGTGCCGCGAGAAATTCCGATTGCAGCCGCGTCGGCAGGAAGTGGCGACGAAGCGTGAGGCCCACGGACCGTCGCGATGCGGGAAGCGGATAGTCGAGAGCGGCGAGGAAGCCTGCTTCCAGATCGTACCGCATCTGGTGCAGGGACAGCAGCGCAAGGTGATCGGATTTCAGCAGAACGCCGCGTATGGCATTCAGCGATCCGGTTTCCACGCTTCTTTGTGCGGGTCGATCCTCGGGAAAGCCGGCCGCCATTGTATCGAAGGTTTGCCGCGAAGGGGTACCGTACCGTGCGACGACCCAAGAGAATTCTGCAAGATCGCTCGATGTTATAGTTCGTTTTCCCATCAGCGGGTGGCCGGCGCGCGCCACCACCTTCAGTTCGTAGTCGAACAGGCGCTCCTGCTGCAGCGTCCTGGACGAAAAGCCATCACGCAGCGCACCGACCAGCATATCGATGCGGCCGCGCTCAAGGTCGCCGATCAGCGCGTCATAACTGCCTTCCAGTATCTCGAACCGTGCCTGCGGGTACCGGCTTGCCAGAAGCGCCACGGCATCGGGGACCATGAAGGTGCGGGTGAGGGGCAGGGTGCCGATCGACACGCGGCCTTCATACCGGTCGCGGGCTTCCATCAACGCGATACGCGTGCTCTCGAATTCCGCAAGCGCGAGGCTGAACTGGCGCGCCGCCTGGATACCGGCGGCAGTGAGTCCGATGGCGCGGCCCGACCCCTCGAAAAGCGGCGTTCCGACCACCACCTCCGCCTCGCGCGCTGCGCGCTGCACGGCGGGCTCGGATTGATCGAGCGCGCGTGCGGTGGCGCTGAAGCTGCCGTACACGGCAAACGCAGCGACCGACCTGACATGTGGCCAGGCCAAGCGGCTTTCCACCCGTTCCGCGGCGGATTTCGAGGCGCCGGCTGCCTGCCTGAGAAAGTCGAAAATACGCCGGAAGCGCTCGAGGACTATTCTGCCCTCGCTGGTCATCTCCATAGTGGCACGATCGATCAGGGCTGCATCCAGCGATCGTTCGAGACCTCGTATCGCCTGTGACGCTGCCGGCTGGGTAACGGACAAAGCCTCCGCCGCCGAGGTCAAGGAGCCACCATCGGCGAATGCCAGGAACAGCCGCAAATGGCGTAGGTTGGGTAGGTGGGCCACGGGCGTTCCCAGGAGTCGTCAATCTCGTGACACGATAGGCCGTTTTCGTCCGTCTGTAACCTGACCTTATGCTCCGTCAGGAGAACGAAATTGCCGACGAGACGCGGTTCGTCATAGATTGGCGCAACGACGCAAGGCCAGGCTGCGCCGTAGCGGGAGGCGACGATGAGGCAAACAGCAAGGTGCAAATCATGGCTTCGGGAGCGACGGCATGGCTGAGCCTTGCTTCGATGTCGCGCATCTCGGTCATGTCGAACTTTATACCGATCGCTTCGAGGATAGCCTCGATTTCTTCACGCGGATCTATGGGCTCACGGCAAGCCTGATCGAGGACGGCGTCGCTTACCTGCGCGCCTTCGACGACTACGAGTTCCACACGCTGAAACTGGTGCGCCATCATGCGACTGGCATCGGCCATGTCGCATACCGGACGTCGTCGCCTGAAGCACTCGCCCGGCGGGTCAAGGTGATCGAGGAGATGGGTTGCGGCATCGGCTGGGTCGATGGTGACGCCGGCCATGGCCGCGCTTACCGCTTCACCGACCCGGACGGGCATATTTTCGAGCTCTATTACGATACGCGGGTCTATGAGGCGCCGTCTGAGGAGCGGCCGAAGCTGAAGAACATCGCCCAACGCTATCATGGCCGGGGCGCAAGTCCGCGCCGGCTCGATCATCTCAACCTGCTGGCGCTGGATGTCAGCAAGATTCGCGATTTCATGATAGCGGCGATGGGCAGCCGGGTGACGGAGCAGATCCAACTCGACAACGGCCGGCTTGGCGGCTGCTGGTTCACGGTCAACAACAAGACCTACGACATCGCCTATTCCGAAGATCATACAGGTGCTCCGGGTCGGTTCCATCACCTGACCTATGCCGTGGACCAGCGCGAGGACATTCTCCGTGCCGCCGATATCTTCCTCGAGAACGGCGTGCATATCGAGACCGGCCCGCACAAACATGCGATCCAGGGCACCTTCTTCCTCTATGTCTGGGAGCCCGCCGGCAATCGCGTCGAACTCGCCAATGCGGGAGCACGGCTGATCCTCAGGCCGGATTGGCCCACCGTCACCTGGACTGAGAGGGAGCGGAAGAGAGGGCAGGCCTGGGGCCTCAAGACGATCGAGACATTCCATACCCATGGCACGCCGCCGATCGCGAGGGAGGATTGAAACCATGGCAAAATCGGCATTGGTGATCAGCGCGCATTCGGCGGATTTCGTCTGGCGCTGTGCGGGCGCGATCGCGCTGCATGCGGAGAAGGGCTATGAGGTCACCGTCGTCTGCCTTTCCTACGGCGAGCGCGGCGAGAGCGCCAAGCTGTGGAAGAATCCCGGCATGACGCTCGACCTGGTGAAATCCTCGCGCCGCAAGGAGGCAGAAAATGCGGCCACGGCACTTGGGGTTCACGACATCCAGTTCTTCGATCTCGGCGATTATCCGCTCGAGGTCGATCGCGAGGCGAAATACCGGCTGGTCGACGTCATCCGCAAGGTACAGCCCGACTTCATGCTCTCGCATTCGAAGTGGGATCCATACAATACCGACCATATGTATGCGACGCAGGTGGCGCTTGAAGCGCGGATGATCGCCCAAGCCTGGGGGCATAATCCCGGCGAGAATATCCTTGGCGCGCCGCAGCTTTACCTTTTCGAACCGCATCAGACCGAGCAGATGGAATGGAAGCCGGATGTCTTCCTCGACATCTCAAGCGTCTGGGAGAAGAAGTGGGCCGCCATCCAGTGCATGGAGGGGCAGGAGCATCTCTGGCATTACTACAGGAACGTGGCGGAGAACCGCGGCAATCACTTCATGCGCAATTCCGGCGGCCAGTCGGGCGGGCGCAAATCGACCCATGCCGAGGGTTTTCAATCCGTATTCCCACGCACGGTGGATGAACTCTGATGGGTGTCGTGGTGCAGAATATCTTGCGCGCGGACCAATCCGTCATCGATCGGCTCGCCGCCTGCGGCGTGGCGACGGTGCATGAGGCGCAGGGCCGCAAAGGGTTGCTCGCCAGCTACATGCGGCCGATCTATCCGGGTGCGCGGATCGCGGCGAGCGCGGTGACCATCTCCGCGCCGCCGGGCGACAACTGGATGGTGCATGTGGCGATCGAGCAATTGCGGGACGGCGATATCCTGCTGCTTGCGCCCACCAGTCCTTGCGAGGACGGCTATTTCGGCGACCTGCTGGCGACCTCCGCCATGGCGCTGGGCTGCCGGGGTCTCGTGATCGATGCCGGCGTGCGCGATGTGGCGGATCTGACTGCGATGAAGTTTCCAGTCTGGTCGAAGGCGATTTTCGCTCAGGGGACGGTCAAGGAGACACTCGGCTCGGTCAATGTGCCGGTTGTCTGTGCCGGCGCGCTGGTCAGTCCGGGTGACGTGATCGTCGCCGATGACGACGGCGTCTGTGTCGTGCGTCGCGAGGAAGCGGCCGAAGTGGCCGACAAAGCCGAGGCGCGCGCGGGGGCGGAGACAGGCAAGCGCAAGCGGCTGGCGGCCGGCGAACTCGGTCTCGACATCTATGACATGCGCCGGCGCCTCACGGAGAAAGGGCTGAAATATGTCTGATACCGGGGGATTGGCCGGACCGGAGGAGGGAGTGCCCTGCATGTGGATGCGGGGCGGGACATCGAAAGGCGGCTATTTCCTCGCCAGCGACCTGCCCTACGATCGCGATGCCTTCCTTCTTCGCGTCATGGGTTCGCCCGATCGGCGTCAGATCGACGGCATGGGCGGCACCGATCCTTTGACCTCCAAGGTCGCGGTGGTGAAGCGCTCGGAACGGCCGGATGTCGATGTCGACTATCTGTTCCTACAGGTCTTCGTCGATCAACCAGTTGTCACCGACGCGCAGAACTGCGGCAATATTCTTGCCGGCGTCGGGCCGTTCGCCATCGAGCGTGGGCTGATCGAGGCCAGGGATTGCGAGACGGTGGTGCGAATATTCATGGAGAATACCGGACAGATTGCGACCGCCCGTGTCTCCACGCCGGGTGGCCGCGTGACCTATTCGGGTGCCGCGCGGATCGACGGCGTGCCGGACACGTCAGCACCTGTACCGATCACCTTTGCAGACGCGGCCGGATCGAGTTGCGGCGCGCTGCTGCCGACGGGCAATGCCACGGACGTGATCGAGGGAGTCGAATGCACGCTGATCGACAACGGCATGCCCTGCGTGGTGATGCGGGCGGCTGATCTCGGCATCGCAGGCATGGAGACACCCGAGGTGCTGGAGGCGGATACGGCGTTGCTTGGGAAGCTCGAGGCGATCCGCCTGCAGGCCGGGCCGCTAATGAATCTCGGCGACGTTACCAGGAAGAGCGTGCCGAAGATGACGATGATTTCGCCCGCCCGTGCTGGCGGAGCGATCTCGACCCGCACCTTTATTCCGCACAAATGCCATGACGCGATCGGCGTGCTGGGCGCGGTCAGCGTTGCCACGGCCTGCCTGTTGGCGGAGGGGCCGGCCGCCGAAATCGCAATTATTCCCGAGGGCGGGGAGAAACTGATTTCGGTCGAACATCCCACCGGTGAGATGAGTGTCATCGTGACGGTGAAGAACGGCGAGGTCACCAATGCCGCAGTGCTGCGGACGGCGCGCAAGCTGTTCGACGGCCGCGTTTTCGGGTGAGGTGAGGGGATGAAGATCGGCTTTCTCGGCTACGGCGAAGCGGCACGGGCCTTTCATGAAGGACTGTCGCGATCGGGACTGGCCTTCATTTGCTACGACATTCTGTTGGAAGATGGCGATGAGGCGATGGCCGATGCGATCCGTGACCGCGGCGGCGTGGTGGCCGGCACGATCGCTGCGCTGGCAGAAGCGGACTGGATCTTCAGCGCCGTCACGGCCGATCAGAGCCTGCTTGCGGTCGAACCGCTGCTGCCGCATCTCAGACAGGGGCAGGTGCTGATCGACATCAATTCGGTGTCGCCCGATCGCAAGCGGCAGACCGCCAGCGTCGTCGAAGCGGCAGGGGCGGCCTATCTCGACATGGCCGTGATGGCGCCGGTCCATCCGCGTAGGCAACAGACACCTGTTTTGATCGCGGGCAATGCGGCCGAGCGGTTGCTGCCGGAACTCGAAGCACTCGGCTTTTCCGTTTCGATCGCCGGGACGGCGCCCGGCGCGGCAACGGCGATCAAGATGGTGCGCTCGCTTTTCGTCAAAGGTCTGGAGGCGATCACGGTGGAGGCACTGCTGGCCGCCAAGGCCGCCGGATGCTTCGAGGAAATCCTCAACTCGCTCTCCAGCTCCTTCCCCGGTCTCGAGTGGCCGAGATTTGCCGAATATCAGTTCGAGCGGACTACCATTCATGGCAAACGTCGCGCGGCGGAGATGCAGGAGAGTGCTGCTACGCTCGATGCGCTGGGCCTCAATGGCAATCTCGCCCGTGAGATCGCGGAGGTGCAGGAACGGATGGGTGCCAGTGGTGTCGGGAAAGGCGGTTCGCTTGAAGAAACGGTGGCGCTTGCGCTTTTAAATCGGCTTGGCGGATAATAGCCGCTATGTATACATTTACCGCCAGCGCTTTTCCCGAGGTGCGACCGCTGCGATTTCTTGCCATCGGTGCCTGCATGCATACAATCACCTGGAGATGCACAATGGTGGGATGTGCGGGTGACCCGTTGGCCGAGAGTTGATATCCTGCGGCCGGGCAGGGACTCGCTTGGGGGTATTCGTGAAACAAAGTGAAACCGCGACGCATGGCCGAAGAGCCGTGATCGAGTTGCGCGAGAAGATTCTCAGCGGCGAATTACAGGGTGGAACCCGTCTCTTCGAGGTCCCGCTGGCCGAGCTTTTGGACATCTCCCGCACCCCCGTCCGCGAGGCGCTCTCGCGTCTTACGGAAGAGGGCTTGCTCGACCGTTTGCCGAGCGGCGGCTTCGTAGTGCGACGCTTCGGCTTTGCCGACGTGATCGACGCCATTGAATTGCGTGGCGTCATGGAAGGTATGGCCGCGCGTCTGGCCGCCGAGCGCGGCGCCGAGCCGGAAGCGCTTGAGAAGATTAATGAAACGGTCGGATTGCTCGATGGCTGTTTTGGCGAAAAGCTGGATGATGTGGATTTCGACGCTTATTCGGAGCTCAACGAGCGTTTTCATCATCAGCTTGCCGCGCTCTGCGGCAGCGAGATGATCCGCCGCGAAGTGGAGCGGGCGAGCTCGCTGCCTTTTGCTTCACCCTCGGCCTTTCTGCCCGACAGAGCCGACATCGCCAGCTTCCGGCGGTCGTTGCGTGGCGCCCAGGAGCAGCACCGGCTCATGGTGGCGGCGATCATTGCGCGCGAGGGTAGTCGCGCCGAGGCGATAGCCCGAGAGCATGCCCGTACCGCGCGGCGCAATCTTGAATACATTCTGGCGGAAGACCCCGGGCTGATTTCCAGGGTTCGTGGGCTGGCACTCATCCGTCGCTGACACCGCAACGTCCGTGATTTCCGAAGGGGTGGCCATTGGCCGCCCCTTTTCTTGCCATCTCAAACTAGATGGCAGACAAAATTTTGACTTGCAATTAGCCCGCAATCGGCGTTAAATGTATACATTATTGAAATCCACGAGGGAGGAACTCAGGTGGCAATAACAAGCTTGACCGATGTGTTGAACAAGAATTCCAGTGCCGTGGAGATGCTGCGTAATTCGAAGACCGGCATGTATGTATACCCGGTTGTCGCTGGCGAATTCACCAACTGGCGTGACGAACAGGCTGCGTGGCGGAACTCGGCGGTGCTTTTCGACCAGTCGCACCACATGGATGAACTCACGGTAGAGGGGCCGGATGCCGAGAAATTTCTCGCCTATCACGGCATCAACGCGTTTTCGAATTTCGACCTCAACCGCGCCAAGCACTTCGTGCCGGTCACGCCGAACGGGCATGTGATCGGCGATCAGATCATCTTTCGTGAACGGCAGGACAAATTCGTCCTCGTCGGTCGGGCGCCGACCTCCAACTGGCTGATGTTCTGCGCGGCCTATGGCAAATGGAATGTGCGGCTCAAATACGATCCGCGCTCGCCGTCTCGGCCCGAGGGCGAGCGGGTCATCAGAACGCATTACCGCTACCAGATCCAGGGTCCGGATGCGCCGAAGATATTCGAGAAGATGAATGGCGGGCCGATCCCCGACATCAAATTCTTCCATGTGGATGAGATCAATGTCGGCTCCAAGAAAGTAAAAGCGTTGCGCCACGGCATGTCCGGCGCGCCGGGGCTTGAGATCTGGGGTCCCTATGAGGACAAGAGCTACATCCTGTCCTGCATCCTCGAAGCGGCCAAGGCCGCAGGCGTCGATATTGTCCGTTGCGGCAGCCGCGCCTATTCGACCAATACGCTGGAATCGGGCTGGATCCCGTCGCCGCTGCCGGGCATCTATACCGGCGACGGCATGCTGGCGGCCTATCGCGACTGGCTGGGCGCCGATAGCTATGAGGCGATGGGTGCGATCGGCGGCAGCTTCGTGTCCGACAATATCGAGGACTATTACGTCAATCCGTTCGAGCTCGGCTACGACTTCTATGTCGGCTGGAAGAAGGACGATTTCATCGGCAAGGCCGCGCTCGAGAAGATGAAAGGCCAGACGCATCGCAAGAAGGTGACTTTCGAATGGAACGCCGAAGACGTTGTCGATGTCATCGCTTCGGCCTTCCGCCCGGGCGAGGATCACTACAAGTGGATCGATTTCCCGCAGCCCAATTATGCCTCAACCAGCGCCGATTTGATCCTCAAGGGCGGCAAGAAGGTCGGCATGTCGATGTTCAACGGTTATTCCTACAATGAGCGCTGCATGCTGTCGCTCGGCATCGTCAATCACGATATCGAGGTCGGCGAGGTGCTGACGCTGGTCTGGGGCGAACCCAATGGCGGCTCCGGCAAGACCTCGACCGAGCGTCACAAGCAAAAGGAAATTCGCGTCCGTGTATCGCCGACACCCTATGCGGCGGAAGCGCGCGAGCATTATGCCGATAGCTGGCGGACCAAGAAGGCCTCTTAACCTATTCCCGGACTTACGATCAGCGAACGAGCGGCGTCCTACGGGGTAGGGCGCCGTTTTCTATTTATAGCAACGCGATTCACCGGCCAGCAGCACGATTGCTGATCGATTGACGATCGGCCGCGTCCGGCAGATCGACTATGACGCGCGATCCGTCCTTGGCAGGCCGCTTTAACGCCTGTTTTCGATCCGGCTCGATCCTCAGAACCGCCATTTCGTGCAAGACTTGG